>Ga0153951_1000052_pt1 | contig 37688 bp, 42 predicted proteins | sample TSNJ035MetaG_FD_102278 | JGI IMG/M metagenome (GOLD analysis project Ga0153951, IMG submission 102278) | Attine ant fungus gardens microbial communities from New Jersey, USA - TSNJ035 MetaG | ecosystem: Host-associated > Fungi > Mycelium > Unclassified | place: USA: New Jersey, Wharton State...
AAAGTGAATTCAGAAAATTACATTGAGAGCAGCGGTTACGAGAAATGTTAGCGTCTTCAGATCAACCAAAGGATGAGAAAATTCATTATTAGCGCAGATCGCGGTCCACTGTTTAGCTTCTGGCGCAGACTTCGACACGCTCCATGCCTCAGAAGCGTTGAGAAGATGAGATTGATGAGATTGATGAATTCATAAAGATATCACTCAATCTAAATTTCTGACCGGGCCACTTATCGTCTTGTCGTTGTTGATTTAATGCATGCTTGTGAGTTATTGGATCCGTTTCACTTACAAGTCCTTCTTGACGGATTTTCCCATTAGTCCAGATTTCAAATAGTTCTGAGAACTCTCGTTAGTTACGAATACATCGGAGAAGCAAAAGTATCATTGGTCTCAGATATGGTCTCGGATGTGGTCTTGGATACTTCGGGAATCCGGGGGCAGCTACAGACTTCATGCATATTCAAAATGCCATCACTGGGATGGATTTTTTCGGAGCCACTGTTTCTTTTCTTATTTTCTTGTGGAGCAGTTCGGTCCGATAGTTTGACTCTTCAAGTCCGTTGATGTCCCCGAGGAGTGAGGAGTGAGGGATAAATGGACATTGCCGAGCTAAATTGACCTTTGGATAGGAACTGTGGCCCAGTGCTTGTGCGCATCCTGTTCAGGTAGTATTGGTACTCAATATGCTCATTCCACTACAGAGGTAGATGGGCTCACCCACTGACATCAGCTCATCATGGAAGGTCTCTTTCATTCCATTGAGATTGAGACTTGGTTTCAGATTGTCTGTCAATCCCCAAATGTTGCCGCTTCTACCATGGCCTTCTTACAATGGATGTTTCACATCTTCGTTGAATCTCTTGAGTGGATTTTTTGGATATGGTGTACACCTTGGCGTGCCCTTCTTGGCTGATCTGCTGGAGATACAATTTTCGTCGAGACGAATGTCCTTGATAGAGTAAGACAACCACCTATAATCACCTAGTGTTGTCGTGATTGTCGCTACGTAGGGACAAAAGCGGAGTTGGGAAGGAAGTGGGCTCGAAGAAGATGAGGGTTCGGGTGCATCAGTTTTTGTGGCCGACGGAGATAGCCTCTATAAGGGCGAAACGTGGACATGCACAGGTATGTGAAATGTATCCTGCCGCTGATGACGATTTATTGTTTATGACAGATTGAGGTTTGTTATGGGTTCGAATCGAACGAGATCATCCTGATTATCTCACGTTGTACTGTTTTTAGCAAAAGTTAGCTTTCGGAAACATCAAGCGCTCTCTTACACAAAAGTAAAGGGCAGAGAAGAACTCAGCTCACTGTTCTAACGAAAGCGATAAGGAGGAAGGGGAAGACACAGAAGAGCATTTCTCTTGTAATTTGGCCGTAGACTCTTACTTTTATGAAGAGGACACATTTTGGGGCAGTGTGATACCTTGAAATAAAGAAATAAAAGAGAGGTAGTGGTACTGGAAGGAAGCAGAAGCTTGAAGAGGAGCTCGAGGATGATATCCGGTCAAAAGACGAATATCAAGCCTCAGAAAAGGGAGAAGGAAGAAGAATCGAAAGAAGATGTAGCAATGACTCCGCGAACATCAAGCAAGAAATATGCTCGTCGGTTTGACTACAGCAACTCCACGCAAGCGCTCTACAGTTGTGAAACCCCTTGCACAACCAACACTTCATTCCAGCTGCCGCTCGAGGGAGAAAATTGGGGGTTCAGCTCTCTCCTTCCGACAAATTTACCATTCGACCACGGGCTTTTCCTTGTACCAACTAGATTAGTTCGCAATCAAACCTGGGATCAAAAGATCCTTGGTTACGTGCAATGCATGTTGGGAATCGACCTGATTCGTCGCCCTGTAGAGATACGCAATTTGACAACGTGTTGAGGTGCTTTGGTGAGTTGTCGGAGGAAGGGAGTGGAGACAGCGTACTTGATAACTGGTGGTGCAGAACAAGGCTGATGCTCTATGCCGGATAGATATCCATAGCAGCGTACTGTCTGCTCTGAGAAGCTGTGTCTGGCCATAACGTCCCAAGAGATGGCCATCTCGCGTAAGGCCCTTTTTACTCGATATCTCATTGGTGGTTTAGGACGAGGCTCTCTGTAGGCCATGCATGGTAAGTACGGCCCCCTTAAACCCAACAAAATCATTCATGAAGTATTATGTTAATGGACGACCTGGACCAGTTAATCAGGATGTTGTTTATAATTGGTTTCGAAAGAAACTATTAATTCAAAGTCCCTTTTGAACTGGCCGACACTTGCCGGGAGCAAGCTTGTTGTATTACCGCTGTCGCTAACACGATGGATTTTCCAGAAAGAGTGATGACAGGATGAGTAAGAAGTCGATTGGGTTCGTCCGAATTAAAACTGAGTTAGTCAAAGACTAAACTTTTCATCGGTGATACGGATCAACTTTCAGCCAAATACCCGACTGCAACTGGAGGCCATTGATTGTGCACGGCTGACATCTGCGAAAGAGAATCAGGATGGGGAGAATATGATTGAGGACAAGGCTATTGCGATGGCGCTCATAATGGTATCAGTGGAGACGTCTGAAGAGCATTGGATATATGTGGGTAAGAATAGGGTCTTCTTCAAAGACAGTTTAAGGCTGATTTGAAATGGAAGACGGACAATTGGGTTTACTCAGCTAGATAAAAGGTCGGCAACGATAAAAGCTTAAACACTTCATGTTTATGGAATGCATGAAACGTGAGGGTATTAAAGAAATCACCTACATTTGATATGCGTGGATGTTATATAATCCGATCCAGAACGCACGACAAGAAGACACTCTGAAGGTATCATCAGGCTGGATTTGATGCTCCGGGGCGCAGGTTGGGGTTTTCCACGTGAGGCAACTCGTTAATACAAACGGTCCTCCTGTAAAAATAACGAACTAGTGACAATGAGCGAATCACAGTAAAGAAATCAATTTTGCCTACCCACTTGATCATCAAAGTAAACAGGATCAAACTGGGCGGCATCATGGAGGAGTAAGATCTTGCCTACCTGGGGTTTACAATCTACACTCGCAGGCAAAACCTAGCAGTGGATATACAAATTAGGAACTGCCATCAGTCAGTTCACAATACAACAAGGATGAAGCATCAGGAAAGAAATAACCATGCCATAAGGTCATTTCCATGGCAGGAGCGTGCTTTAAAATCGACCACGATGCGGAATGACAAGGTCGTAGATCTTCCTGGTTAGCTGCATCATACGAGGTGGTGAGGTTAACAAGGCTGTCATGCACACTGCTTTTCCGTGGATTCGGAAATGCGACCGTTGTGTCGATGAATAGATGATTCCGAAGTATGACAAGATCATATCGGTGCACTCATGCGCTGAGTAAGCTATGAAGATGAGATGACTGGCAAAGATTCTGTGAAAATAGCGGCTATGCGAGAAGATAGGCGACAAAGCATGGAGCGGCCAGGAGGTCGGCACAATGTGGGCTTAACCAATCGTGATTCTTGAGTAACCGTCGCCGGGCTGGCCAGAGCTTGGTCGACATTTTGAAGAATAAACTTGGATGGTATTGCACATAACCTGGAGAAATTTCCGTGATGAGAGCAAAAGTCAACATGTGGCCCGATCCTGGGGTTGCTTGAAATCCAGCTCGATAATGGAGCAGCATAACTTTGCAGAAAACTTCGATTCCAGCCACCTTGAATGTGGTCTGAAGGTGAATAGACTGTTCGGATTGGGCTCTCTATAATTGAATGGAAGCCGCGCTTTGACAGCACTGTCTAATGTCTGCGACAAGCTCATCAACTGCAATTTGAAGCGAACGGATCTCTTGGAAGCACGATGGACATGGCCAAAGTCAGGGAATCAGAGGATCAGACCTGGACTCCATTGAGCATACTCGTCATATCGGCGGCACCTTTGATGTCAGAAGTCATTTCGAAGTGAGGCCTATAGGAGTTTCATCCTTACTAAAGTTTGTTTATTTCTTGCAATTCATTAGCATGAATGGGGCGATAATAGCACCAGATATATAATCATTGAAGGTACAATGGATGCAGCATCGTGTTCGACACCTGAACTGTTCTCACCAGACTCTGTCATTTATTATGGAATTCTTGTTAGGATTTCAGATGCAATGTACTCACCAATTTCAGTCAATGCCTGCTTTTGAGCTACAAGTCCCCATTGTTTCAAGAACTCGTGAGTTGATCTGATTGAATAAGAGTCTGAGAAGTTTCTGACACGCATTCTGATGTCAAGTCGCCGCCCAAATCACCTAGATAGTGTGTTTTCATTTTTAATTTCACAGCTGAAAATACAAAAAATAGAATAGAAAAGTTCGTGATTGATTTTCATAATCTGCCGATTATAATTATGGGGACCTGCGGGCACTGTCAAGTTGTCTGAGTCACAACACCCAGTGGCTTGCGTCACATATGTCACACCTCTTCGTGTTTACGACTTGACTGACGACTTGACATGACATGACACTATCTAGGTGATTTAGGCGCGTGACTTGACATCAATGCCTGCCGTGTGATGCTGAGTACTGGCTGAATATATGTTTATATGATAGTACGAAGAGTCACATGCACCTTAACACCCACAAAGGTCAAAACCTTCGTAGAGTTACTGTACAAATTCAATGCCTACACTGGATCAGGAATAGGCCCCCCATTCTACAGAAATTGACCATAGATGATAGAGTACTAGAGAGCACCCCATAGCATCACCCGACCCAGTACATACTTTTCTTTCTCACCACCTTCGAACATACAGCTACCTACTAGCAAACTTCGCCCACACCCTAGTCTCTCGACTACATGCCCCCTGTAGACATAACATTTCCCATTCAGGTCCTTGCATCTCGCCAGCTTGTTTCGGGATAGAAATGCAATAGAAATGCTGGATCCAAAAAAAGTCACATGCACGTGATGTCATAATTTACAGCCTTGCACACGCATCCATAGTATGCAAAAGTTATCACAGTAGTGAGTCTTATGTGATTGATCGCATGAAATGACCTTGACTAGAATAATACAGTGAGCTTGAACGCCAGGCTAACATTGCGCGTAATCGTGCTCTTATGGAAGGACTCGAGGTCAACCAAATTTCCTCTGCCATCGGGATAGCGAAGGCCAAGCGAACTGCGAAACCTAGGCAACTCGTGAAACGCGAACAAAAAGAGAAGGCTCCAAGGCGACGGTCTGTACGGTTGAGGAATGTTTCCATTGTCACCCCTGCACGAAAAAAGAAGCGAGAGGTATCCTATTTTTATTGTTTCCCGAACTTCTGAAACTGTGACTTGCAAAAGGCGAATGTCATGCTACACAAATTGGTTGAACAGTATTCTGAAGATATCCCAACACTGAATATGACATTGAAGGCCATTGTCAGTCGTCCTCATACCAGTTGTGTCAACGATTACGACACTCAATACAACAATGGTAAGAGATATGAGCGCGAAGTGAAGAACTTGAGGAACCGTCTGCGGTCGATGAAAATTGTTTCTCGAGCAAAAGTTAACCGAAACCGTATATATAGTTGCGCGTATCACCCTGACATATCAAAAGACTTGATTTTCTTTGGTGGTATGCTCTAGTCTACTGAAAAAGAAAGTGTTTCATTTCAGAACCTAGATACATATGGGGAATTAGGCATTTGGGATGCCACAGCACCAGCAGATGAAGTCACCGACGAAGATGGCAGTCCTGAGGCTGATAACCGGCAAGGAGGAAAGTACTGGCGGTTTCAGCTGCACTCTTGGATGTCGTCAATATCCAGCATCAAATTTAATCCAGTGAATGCACATAGTGTGAGCTGTCAAATGTATTACTCTACTGCCTGCTGATCTATCCTGTAGGTCTACACAACGTCTTACGATTGCACGATACGCAATCTCTGTTTCGTGACGCAAGTCACTCGAGAAATCTATGCGAGCGAGGATGGCGTTCTCATCACCCATGTCGATTTGACCCCTTCAGGAAATGAAATGTGGATCTCTGATGGATCCGGGAGAGCAACACATCTTGATTTAAGAGAGAAAAAATTCAAAGCTCGTCGTTTCAGACTTTCTGACACTAAGATTGGGTGCATCAGCATAAATCCTAGCTATCCAAACCTGATTCTGACAGCGAGTGATAATTGCACGCTTAAGTAGAGCCCTAACGCCAGCCTCATCACTCTGATTTGCTCATCATGTTTCCTAGGATTTGGGATCTACGAAAATTGCAAACCCTCGCTGACCAACTTTTTAAGCCTGCAAGACCTAGAAGAGGTCAGGCTGAAGAGCCGACGCTAGTTGAATGTGACTACAATGCCGTGACTGACTTCAACAAATCGAAGAAAGGTTTGGGCTTGCTTCGGGGCGGATGGCTTCATGACAAATCATGTAGTTCTGCATACTGGGACCCTCGCGGAGAGCAGATTGTCAGTACGAGCCTTGATAACACCGTGCGATGTGAGTATAATCAGGTGTAGCCCTGCACGTCTTGCTAAGTGATTTGGTAGTGTGGAGTGTGGACTCCTCAGCCCTAAACGACTCTAACCCGTTCAAGAGCTTCAAGCCTTTCAAGCTCATCCACCATGATTGTTGGACAGTAAGATCGACTTCAGCCACCACTAAACTAATCATTTTTAATGGAGAGCTCAGATGTCTCGGGTGACACCACTGCGGGCGCAATGGAGTCTCAATCCAGACGTTTATCCTCATTTCACAGTGAGTGCTAGCTCATTCCCTGTCATCGGTGTTTCATATCGCCATAGATTGGCAATAGGAAGCGTTCTTTGGATATCTTTTCTGGTAAAGGCGACCTTTTGGCACGTTTGTCAGACCCTTCGCGGTAAGCTCAATATGATGATGACTGCCCTGCCCTCGCTGACCTCTTAACTAGGGTACCCTCTATACAAGCAGTCACGTGCTCCCATCCCAAGATAGTAGAGCGTGCAGTAAGCGGCAATGGAAGGGGTTATTGTGTACTCTGGGCGCCACTTCACGATTCATAATGTCTCATTTTTTTACCTGATATCTTGTATAAAAAGGCAATTGAACTTGACCTAGTAAAGTCGTATAATAATGCCTTTTGATTCGTACTTGATGGAAATCTCAACACCATCAACTGACTTTCGACATAGTCTCCAGATTAGGCTGGGAAACAGACGGCTAGCTTTTTGAGCATTGTTCACCATCTCTAGAAGCCCAAAACCCAATGTCATGGAGGAAATCTCTGGGTCGTTTTCCAATTGCGAGGATTGATTCACCTGGAAAACATGTTTTGAGATGTCATCGGTTGGTATCGTACAGAAGGACGGGATAAGGTACATGATCTGTGCTCAAGCTACGAAGGTCAAATGAGTACTGTAAAAGATTAGTACGACTAGAGCCCAGGATTCTCGGACAATTGGAAATGGGAAGTTGGAGAGAGAGAGAGTATCTATCGAAGAGAACTCGCACGAAGGCTATTTGTAGAGCTGACAAGATTATTGACAACCTCATGACCTGATTGTGCGCTGTGTCTCTTTGTGCCCAGTATAATATTAACGTCCTTCAGAATTCTCTGAAGAATCTTGGTCAAGTGTGATAAACCGTTTTGTTGTTCAGATAGGATCTGTAATTGATAATGATATGTGAGATCATTGTCAAACTGAATGGTATTGTTTGGCTGAGAACATAAATGAGGAAAAAAGAATAAAAAATATGATGTAGAACTCGAACAAGAGATAGGATATGAAAGAATGCACGTACTTTAGTCAGCTGTGCAAATCCATCTTCATCTACCACTGCCCATTCTCCGGTTTCTGTTCCCGCACATCCCTGAACGGTGCTGAGGTGCGCCCAGAGCTCATTTATCTTTCCCTTCATCCTACCCTTCCTCAGCTCGTCCTCAATTTCTTCTAGTGCAGCTCCCAGTCGTTCTTCCTCGGGACTAATCGGGGAACTCCGTACACTTGGAAGCAAGAGATATATATTCTGAACAATCTTCGACAATTTCTGTGATGACTGTGTTTGTGCGGCTATTGCGCGCAGAAACCGAGGAGAGTTAGAATTAATATGCTGAGTTGCGAGGGATTCAGTACGACTTTTGATATCTTTCAGGAGTTGTCGATGCTGTTCGGATTTTTTGTTTTGAGCTTCCACACGAGTGCGCAGATCGTCGAATCCAACTGCTAGAACAGGTACATGGCAAGTCGGGTCAGGGTTTTCGCGCAAAGCTTTTTCCCAGAGCGCGTCATTCGTAGCATTGGTTGGGCGACCGTAAAAATTGACTTGATTAGGGTTCACGAGGTTATAAAAATAATACTAAATATAACGTCAGTTTTTCTGCTCAGCCTTGTCTGGCCGCTACAAACCTGGAATTTACATTGAGGTGAATTAGGATTCCATGCATTGTAGATCGCCTCAATCTTCTGTTGCAGCTGTACAGCCTGTGCCTGAGCGATGGCTTGTTGCTGCGCCGGTGTTTTAGATCCCAGAAAACTGCTTGACAGTGTGGACGCGTTGAAAGGATTGCTTGACCTTGCAGTATTCCCGAACAGAATGCTCTCAGACCTATCACCAAAATTATTCTGAGTGTTCCCAAACAGACTGCCTGGTTGTGTAACATTCATACTGCCGAAAAGGCTGGATTGATTTGGTTGCTGAGGTTGTTGAGTGCTAGGAAATGACGACTGTTGTTGTTGGGTGTTGCCCGTGTTGCCAAATAGACTCATTGGCTGAGCCGCGTTTGAAGCAGTCAGCTGATTAGATGTTGACGTATTGCCAAACAGGCTGTTAGCCGGCTGATTTGTTGCTGGCGCGTTACCAAACAGACTGTTCGTCTGCTGATTTGTTGTAGACGAACTACCAGATGGCTGTGTGGACATATTGCCAAACATGTTACCTCCAACTGCAGCTTGTGGGATTGTATTTGAAGTATTTCCAGTCAAACCTGCCCCTGTCACTGGTTGGTTCATCGTGGTGTTACCGAATAGATTCCCACCTGTAGCAGGTTGGAGTGTATTGGTATTGCCAAGTAAGCCTGTGTTAGGCTGGGCATTCGTGTTCCCAAAAGGCGAGGTACCGGCAGATTGGTTTTGCGCGTTTCCAAAAATGCTTACGCCTGTAGCTGAGGACTGGTTCGTGTTGCCAGGTAAAATTGGCACAAATCCTGTTTGTGTATTATCGGTCGATCCCATGTCAACGTTCATCCCAGAGGACTGAGTGGCGTTGTTGGTGTTGGTATCACCGAAAAGACTGTTTCCAGTCGTAGGACCTGTGTTCGTAGTCCCGAAGAGAGGGTTGGTCTGTTGGTTTTGTTGTGCGTTCCCGAAAAGTGATGTCTGCCCCGCTGGCTGAGTGTTGCCAAGAGTATTTCCAGCGGGATTCTGCTGCTGCATATTGCCGAAACTGCTCTGTTGTGTATTCCCAAAGGCGCTTGTACCAGCAGCATTTGGAAGATTGTCGAGAGCACCGAGCTGAGACATGCTCTGTGGGTCGTCGCGATCAGCGAACTCCACCTCGATATGTGCTGTTTCCATTCGCAAATATTACTTACAGAGCCGTGCGTGAGATGACACACGATTCGGACCACCAAGCCTACAGAATTTGAATGCCAACTCGGCACAAACGCGTCAGGAAGATAAGAACAGTCGAAAGACAAGACGGACACCAGACGGACAAAGTACGCTTTCACGTGATCTCACAAAAAGAAAAGAAAAGAACTTGTCCCAATTTGAACATAAAAACTTAGATATCTCGCTTGCTTTCTATTATAGGATCCGCATTAAACAAAGCAAAAGGACAAGGCATTTAAAGATTCATGTGCAAGTCAAGTGGTATGCATAGTCCTATTACATACAACGTTTGAATAAGGCATGGATATGAAAAGAACTCAAAACTGAAATCAATCAGTTAGCTTCACATGGAATCAACAAGGAAAACGGCACGTACTCTGAGAGGCTGGAAAAACCACTTGTTCTTGCCATTTGTGTAACGATCTTCAAACAGTTTCTTAATGTTCTTCTTGGTATCCTCCCGTTGTGAAGGTTCCTTGAACGTATCCGCGGACACAGAATTCTTGAGACCTTCCAGCTCGACAGCATATCGTGTGGGGAAAAGATGGGAGTAATTGATAGCCTTTAGATATGATATCTGAGCTACGAGCCATGACACAATGGATGGCGAACGCACCTTAATAAAAGGCTTGACTTTGCTCCTCGCAGCCAACTTCTTCCGACCCATTCGCCGTGTTACCTTGCGGGGGTAGCGCTCGATACCAGCAACAATAGCATGGGGGTACGGTTTCTCTTTTGTACCCTCATCAGACTGTTTGATGATGACAACCTTTTTGCCTGCCTGACGACCTCGGAGAACAATTGCTACCTGAACTTCAATGAACACAAAGTTCAGATTATACTCCCCACGGTGCGTACCTTACCAGCCTTATAAACTAGGAAAAATAGATTCAGTCATTAACTCACAAATTGACATAGAACTATACCTTTGACCATCTTGACGTTCAACGACCAGCCTTTGATTTGAGTCTTACGAGGTAGGCTCTGAGTGGGTATCTCCGAGTGGCTTTGCAGCTTATAGAATAAGGTTTGATGTCAGACTATAACCCCGAATGTTTCCGGAAGCCGGCCTAGGCACTCCGGCACAAACTGACATTGTAGTTACCAATCTTACCAAGTCGCGATTGACTATACAGGAGCGAATTTTGTGGCAGTATCAAGATCGTGATCCTACACTGCAGTCCAGATGCCCCGTTTACCAATTTATCGGCAAGTTATATTGTTATCTCGAGTTACACAATCGAATTAGGTCCCCGATGTCTCGAACTTGGTATCATGACTAAGTATAATAGACATCGCATATGTATGAAGCCATTTATTTTTTCCCGGGAAGGACCCATACGTTTTTTATATATCAAACGTCAAAGTCCTGTGTATTTGTCACAGTACAATGGATTCGCTAGATGACACTTATCACATTACTCGTCGTTTTCTAAATGACCATCAGTAATTCTGCGAGCGCCTCAAAAAATAGAAGGAGGCTACGCTTTTAACTTCAATGAAATTGTCACGCCCCCCTCTTACTGGCCTTACTATGAGATGACACAGTGCTTGATCCTGTACGCGTTTATTTTTTCACTATAATAATATTGGCTGCTCAGCGCTTCAAAGAAGTTTAGCTGTTCCTGAAAGTCATCCACCTTGTGCTGACATTTCTTAGCTCAATTTCAGGATTGTCGAGAACGGATCATTACAGGATGTATCTCAAATGTAGATGTGGGCCGATAATCAAAGTGTCCTACTGGAGGAGGTTGACAGTGCTGCTATTTGATCAGTCATTATTACCTAGTACTTTACCGTGAATTACAAGATGAAGAGGAACACAGTCCATGTCCCCACAGACAGGCAAAACAAGACTATCATAGCATTTAAGTTAGTAAATTCATGCAGGGAAGCGATGCCGAACAATGACTTGAAATGTTGTCCCACATTATCTTCCTACCAGTGTCATGGAGCGAGATATGTGAAGATTAACAAAATGGCATACAGTAAAAGGCGTGCAAAGGGTGATGATAGTATAAATACAGAGGATAGAGAAAGAAAAGCACAAGACTCATAGAATGAAGTAAAAGAGTATGGCAAAATCAAGACTAAATGACATCACTTATGATCAAACGCGAGCTACTGCGTCCAAAAATCCAGCTCCGTTTCTCTTAATCGCAGACAATTCATTGCCACAAGAAAATGAAAATCGAAAAAAAAAAGTTCGCTCGTGGAAATTTTCAGCGTCAGCTATGCATGAACGACCTAAGAGACGGCATCATGAATCCAGATCACCCACGCGTGTAAGCACCACACGTCTTCTTTTCTTGGGTGGCTGTTCAGGTTGGACCTCCTCACGATCCTTCTCTTTTATTGCTGCAAGATTTTCCACTTGCTGTCCTTGTCCCTCAGCTCCCCTCATATCGCTGGTTCCGCCATTTCTCGTACTAGTGTTCTCTGTGCCAGGTACATGCCGTTTTTCCTTCCTTGACATTGATACCGCGAAAGTATTCTTCTTGATATGGCCAGAAGCACTCCCAGAAGCCAAGGCATAAGAGGTCGCTGTACCACCAGCGGGAACAGTAACAGATGACGAATGGCCCAAGACACATGCATCGCCACCATCCGTACTTGCGGCAGGTGTCAAAGGAGGCTCACTCCTCTTCTTCGTGGATGCCGGCGCAATCACATGGGCAAGCGCGCCACCGGCATTATTTGTAGCAGCGACGGCAGTAGTGGCGACGGTGAAAGGCCCTGACAGAGGTGGAAGTCCGATAGATGACACCACGGGTGTGGTCGTAGCTGAATTAGACGAGACAAGTGGCACAGAATTCTGATGAGCGATCGATTGGAGCTGAAGAACGTGCTGTTGAGTATGTGATACCGGAAGAATCTCGTCAAAGATGATGATAGTGCAATAGCCGTCCCGTGAGGAAAGTAAGAGACATTGTCCATCTGGTGACCTAACGAAACGCCAAATCAGATCAACCGAATGACATCAAGGGAGAATGACTCACCAAGTCATGTCAGTGAACTCATCATAATGCAATTTCGTCAACAAACATATAGGTCCAGCTTGTTGTGTATCATAGATAGCTACACTATCCATTGTCACTATAGCATACAGCATCCTATACGGCAATGCAAACATCGAGGCTGTATGCGCAGAAGCCCCAGCGGAAGTCGTCGAACCCTGGGCGGAGACACAAGGCTGTGTTTGGGTCATTTGACTTTGAATATGGGATGGCAGCTGTGCATGAACACTCGGAGTTGAGGGTTTAGAAGCAGGGGTGGAAGGTCGCAGATCCATCGGTGACAATCGAGGCGATGGCAATGTCAGGCCCCTACCCCCAGCCTCCAGCTGGAATGTTGATAGTGCCAGTTTTGGAGCTGGGGATGCGATGCAAGTTGATGAGCCTTGAGGGTGCGCGGGAGTACGCTGAGGAGTCAACAGTGTCGTCTGAATCCCTGCTGCTGGAGTAACGGTATCTACCACATTGGGAGGACTGACAACGACCGAAATCGGCCCAGTCACATCGACATTCAGAGTACCTTCTATGCCCTTCTCTACCGCAGCTGTAGCAGTGTTACTGTGGTCCACACTTGCAGCTTCCACTCGATCTCCACCAATTCCAACACCAGGTCTAAGTTCGTATAAGATCGGGGAGAACCGAACCGCTACGCTTGCTTTCTTATGTCCAGGTAGCTGAGCGATAGGGGGTCTAGCAAAATTTGCCCTGGAGTAGATATACACAGACGACGTTGACGAGGCTGTCAGCCCCGCAGGAGGGGCAGGATTCAACGATTCCGAGGCGATAACCGGCCTTCCCTTTCTTCCTCTCACAGGTGTGGTTGCACCTTCCTCTTTCCCAGCGCACGAAATGCTACTTGTTCCTTTATGCGATAAACTAGACGGAATAATAAATGGATCTTCGAATTGCCCAGCCGGGGTGAGGAGAAGGGCACCGTCAGAACTAAACGTTAATCTCCTAAAAAAGTTGGTATAACTCTCATCTCCATATAGCTTGACATTTGCCCAATGTTGTGATTGAGCAGAAGGGGGCAAGCTCCTGATGGCTGGGAGGGGTGGCATCGGAGATGGAGATCTACCACCATACCGAACAGACGATGAAAGAGGGGAATTCGATGAAGCACTAAAGGAAGACCTTCGGGACGAAGGGCCTCCAACCCCACCTCCTGCTACCCCACCACCCAATCCCGTGCCTGAAGCCCCGCTGGCAGAAGAAGGGTTCGGGGCAACTGGAGGGGGAGGAAACATTCTAGTAGTGAGGGAGGGTGTACTACTTACAGATGCAGCAGGCGTCAGCAACGTATTATTATCGTCTTTGTCGAAGACGATTGCGGAATCAGCATCACTAACGCTTGATTCGCGACGGAAAAGGTTTGGTCGACTACGTTCCTGCGCACTAGGTGTGCGAATATGTCGGGTGGGCATACGGGTATTACGACCTACAGCATGTGCTTCAAATTGCCCGTTCTTGGTAGAGATGCGATAGACATGCATAGACCGGTCACTGCTCTGTGTTGCAATGTATTCATTGAGAGGGTCCCATGCAACACCTTGGACGAAGTGTGAGTGCTCTGCTAATTCGCAAACGCACTTGCCTATTAAGAGTCATGAGAAAAGTCCAAGAATTAACAACATGAAAAAGATGAACCATCGACTGAAGCAAAGACGCGTGCTGTGTTATCGGTGCTGCCGGCGACAATGTACTCGCCGGTCGGACTCCATGCCAGATCGTAGACCTGCATCGTTGTGCATCTACACGCACTATCAGTCTCAGAAGTTGAAGGCAAAGCAGCATGTATGCATACCTGAATGTCGTCCGCGGCTTCCAAAATTCCTTGTCAAGTGACAATTCGTCAGGCGGCAAGTCACTACCATAGATACCCTGATTTGGATTTGCCGATGGAGCCCATATTATAATCATCCCGTCTGTACCCGAAAGTCTGAGAAAAATCTTTGGAGGTCAGGTGCACGTACCATCCCCAGCCGAGGCAATGAGTTCGCCTGCCAGGACGATCAGCTCAAGGCATGAGAGCATAAAGCAGCATATGATGTACCACTGGGAGAGAATCGTACAACATTGACTGGAGCAGAATGTCGACTGAGCGTGGAAAGATATTCTATTCGTGGCGGACGGGGCGCGACAGGGTTGGGGTCGTGTTTGATCAGCGACACAGGCCTAATGTTTGGGTATACCATCCATACCTATCCACAGTCTCAAATCTGAAAGAAGGAGAGAAAGAATATAAGACCTACGCGGACATGATTGTCCTCACCGCCAGTCGCAAGACGGTAGGAATGGCTAGTATACCTCTCTTCACCTTCATTAGACGGCCTAGCGCGTTTCAAAGGTGCAGGCTGGAAATCGCAGGTCGATATAGGCTTGGAATCGTGCCACCGAATCTCCAGAGTCCGGAAACGCATTGTGAGATGATGGTGAGAGACAAAGCAACTTGCCATGTAAAATATGGGTCTAACATATCCTGTTTGTCAGCTGTAGCCTCATCGTCTTGGCAAGGCTGTTCTGCGGTTCAGGAACTCGAGTGTGCTTCCAGCAGGATTTCACTAACAAGCTCACCTTATTTTCACTCCAATCCAGAAGCCGACAGGGGCCGACACCTGAGTTTAGGCCTGGCCAAGGTAAGTCACCCCTTATTAATGTGTTATAGCCCTATGGCTCTTCAAAAGCATCCACCAGACCCATGCTGGGACTACTATTCCTATTCAATACACTCACCCTTTTTTCTAGTTCAAAATTTACCTGCTGATGATTGAAGTGTGTATAACCTTTTGTAGTAGGCCAGGGAAAAACATGCCTTCAATTTGATAGTCTCAACATCTCAACCTCTTCCTTCAAACATTGCCTCAAAACAGTCTGGCTCATTTTCAAAAATGTTTTCTACCAAACTAGAGAAAATATAAAAGTCTTCGAGATATTTGAGAGACTAGATCAATAGTTCCCATGCACTCCTTTAGTGGCTCTCAAGTTCATCATTTTATGAAACAGCATATAAGCTAAACCCAAGATTGTCTACCATCATATGATTTTACAAACTAAAAGTACATGCTTGAGATAGCTATGAATGACGCAGAGCATGAATGCATTTTTTGCTCAAATTTCATTGTGAAATTTGTAAGACTTTGTAATTGCAACATTTGTCAGTATTGGAGATGGTGTAAATATTGCTTGCTATCCATGACACAAGTCGCATTGGAAAGCACTGTACTAAGGCTTTTTACAGTATTTCATGTGATACCAGACCATCAGTAGTTTGAAAAACCTGATATCTTGCTTGTTATCCCCTTTGTCCATACAAGTGGCAAGGATGGGTGACAAGTTCCAAGGCTAAAGTTTATTTGTCACTATGAGCTGTACTTGTCCTCTGATCTGTGTAACTGCTTGCACAGATTCTGAGCGTGAGATGGTGATGATGTGACGGGCTTATACTAGATTGAAGCCAGCTAGGTAATTGACAATGACCTTGGCATCTCTACCTACAGAGCTCCTGTTGATCATCTTCCGTAACGTTTTCGCCAGTCAATATTCTACTTGCTCATCGTCTAGCTGCTACACATGCTTCCGGATCGGCTTAAACCACGTCGCTTGGGGTCCAACCCAATCATTCAACCCCTCGGACCCGACCCTCTTTCCATTCGCGCTGGCTGCTGTTCTACCGCATTGGCGTGAAGTTTTGTCGACCGTTCCAGAGTACTGGACTCGCCCAGTGTTTTTCCTTGATGGAGCAACTGCCGATATCGATGTTGCTGATATTTTAATGTATTCGAAAAACCTGCCCTTGGAGGTTTATGTTACTCGAAGAGCTTTTCCTCATGGGGATGATATAGCTGGTCAAGAATACGAGGGAGGTGCGCGAGTAGAAGCGAGACGGATGTGCGAAGTGATGGATAAGCTGAAGCCACATCTATCCCGGTGTCAATATATCTTCATACACACTCTTCGTTCTTCGTCCCTCCCATCGCTCCGCCATGGCTTTTCTGGCCATTGTCCTTTTCTCACTCAACTCAAACTTGAATGCAACATTGACGATGGATTGAACATACTTGTGCATGATCAACGTTTGCCTTCTGAACAGTTTACTTGTCCGGCGATATACACTCTACTCATCGATGGACCTAACTTTCGCGAGATCGTGATGAAAGGACACAAGACATGGTGGATAAATGCTTTCAAGTCTGTTCGAACTCTTCGTATCCAGAATCTCACTGCCACATCTGGTGCTCCAGTTCAATACGTTCCAGCTCTAGAGTGTATTTCCATGTCCGCCTTACCCCATCTCAGCACTCTCAATCTCTTAAATGTAGCCTTCGACAATGCCCCAACAGCAAGTGTTAATCCAGATGTACTTTATTACACATTTGCACTGAACATGCTCATACTCTCATCGATGTCCTTCTCCTTCCTCTCCCATTTCTTTCAATACTCATTCCTTGGAGACCTGTACAATATTCGTCTCGAGTCTTGTGGAACGGCCCAAGAAGATCAATCTACTACACATATCTATACACCGCTCCCTACTACCTTCTCGCTCACCCTCCAAAGTCTCACACACTCACGACATCTAATTGAATTACTCCGGACTTGGAACGGCCGTAGACTTAATCTGGTCTCGTGCCCAGGGTTTGATGACGCTGTACTTGAGATGATGCAAGAGCCTTTAGATTCTACCACAACATTATTTGGTTGTCCCCATCTCTCTGTGCTCTATCTCTCAGACTGCACAAATTTCACGCCTGCCAGTTTGATAAACATGCTTTACGCAAGGAACGGCACTTGTGAGTTTGATGCAGATGATGAAGTTGCTTCTGCCCCTGCCACTGGACCCGTTATCGGAGGGACTGGCGCTGGAGACGGAGGCGTCATTGAGCTGGTTACCGTGACCGGAAATGCCCCAACATTGACAGATAGCCAAAGACGAGACTTTGAGAAAATTAATGTCATTCATTGGAAGTCTGGGTCAGTGGAAGGAGATGGTGAGCATGCGACCTAGTTTGTGAATATACATTTTATGTGGCTTGTGTGAATCATACCTCTCCACTCCGAAACATAGAGCACGTCAACCTATAGTTTTTTTTTTGTGACAATATAGTATGTACTTCTTGCTCGAAGTTCATCCTACAAAATATCTGAAGATTCGTTTGCTGGTTAGCTAGGCCACCATGACCGTTCGGTTGACTCAGGAACTAACTGCTTTGATGTGACCATTGGACCTCATATTAAGTCATGTTGATCAAGTTAAGCATCTGCACAATCCGACCCTCTCATGTGAGTCTACGAAGACAAGTCGTTCGTTTATTGCTACATCTCATTTCCTTCCTGATCCTCCGTTGTGACAACGGTATTATACCACAAACGCTCTTGCCAACAATTTCATTCTGACATTCACAACCAAATGTTGGTACTGAGTCCTGACTATCCAAGCGAAATTAAGATCTGCACAATGTCACTAGAGACGGAAGAGCGAGTGATATAGCGAATTTTCCATATTCTTCAAAGAGTAAAAACTTTCAATTCAGATCAAGAAATTTCACATGAGTATGAGGTACAACGCAAATGGAACAAAAAACTACAACTACAAGGTTTGTCTGCCAATTGTCAGTTCAGGACTTGGTGAGATAATTTGTGAGAGACTGAGGTTTTTCTTTTGAGCTCATGGAAACTCAAGAGAAAAGAAACACACATGAATTAGATTGTAACTTGGCTGCCATCACGACGACCGATGTCCGAGTCAGGAGGAGAACCAGAAACAGCAGCAGAGCTCCGCGCAATCGCAGCAAGGTCGATTTCTAAGCGGTATAACATACACAGGTTATACCGGATGAAAACTCAAGGTATATGGCACGTACGATCGCTCTTTTTAAAAGCGTTCTTTCTGAGGTTTCGAGCCTTCTCCCTGTCTTCCTCGGTCACTGTGCTGGGGGCACTGGAGGTACTGGTGCTACGCTCTATGTACGACTTAGATGATGCTTCAGATGACTCCATCGGAGACCGTACGCCTATAGCTGTAAATGCCTATGAAATGCTGTTCGAGCTAAGAAGCGATGTAGAAAGTACCGTAGAAGGTATCTCCCGGCTCTGAACCAGATTTTACTTCCTCCTCTTCCACAAGCTCACTTTCTTCATCATCCTGTGCAGTTGATTCGAGGCGATGCTCGTCGGCAAGGCTGCCCCAATTATAGTTCCCTGCTCCACGCTTACGGAGGCTGGAGTCCAGGCCATTGCGGGATTCTGAGCGATCTCTGTTCAAGGCACGGGGATATGATGCACGCTCAGTGCGGGTCATGTCGGATGGTAAAAAGACTGGTGAGAGATAAAGGAAGAGAAATGATCGCAGTTAAGAAGCACTCCTTGTCTCGTGACACTTTCCAGCTGAGAACCGCTCCATTTCCAGATCATTCCACAACTCCAACCTTTTGTCAATCTTCTAGATTGTAAAATGAACCGCCTAATTAGAGTTTCATGAGATTTGGGCCCAGACCTCGTACAGATGTACTGTCATCAGTCGCGTGCTGGTCACTGACCCCTATGCTGGAAAGTGTGGGGAAACGTGGGAAGTCGGTTATTCCCGTGATCGGGGGTAAATGATTAACAAATTACAGAAATGGTCCAATCCTGTTGAACATCTCTTTATTCATTGACCGTTTACTCTTTTGACTGTGCTCTGAAAAATTTATTATGGGATGCTACAAGATCTGTATAGAGAAATGATATGATTACGGATAATGTATACCCTCCAGGTAATTTACAAGGATATAAGCATAATACTTTCAGTAAGGGCAAAGTTCACCTTTAGAGAAATGGTGAGGTAAGGGTAGCCATTAGTTCACCCTTGACTCTACCTTACTCTTGAGTCAAGGTGGCTACTGATCTAACTTAAAGTTACCCTTGGTGGGCCCTAGAAGCTGAGTGACAATCGTTGCTAAGTTGCTACACGCTCACAAGCACTGATACACTGTGGTACTGGGGAAATTGCAATGTCAAGAAATAAAGCTGGCTGCTAAAACCTGGTTTATTTCTGTCTTCACATTTTCTAGCCCTTGTTCAAATCAAATTCCAACAATCAAAATCCCATGACTAGATACTGCTTCCTGAACTTGCCAAATTCTGACCCATCATTGAGGAATCAAATCACGCCGCTTGTTCCCACGATAGCATGATTTCAATCAGGATCTTACTCTGATCTTACCCTACTAGCACTATGAGTTTCTTTTACGATGTTATCAATTCTTCCTTGCAGGCAACAGATGTGGCACTCGTTGCGATTGATGCCTCCATTTTGGATAATTCCCGTACAGGCCTTGGGACTTCCGACAACTGGCATGATAGGCGAGTGTTGACCGTAGTATCACACAAGGACGAATGGACACTCACTGAGGAAGGCGCGTACGTTAGCGCTTCTTGGTGGTCTGTAAATTAATGAGCTAATTTCTTGATGCAGCCTTTTTATCTATCGGTTTAGGCCCTCGCTTGACTTTTCCGTTTACAGCCCTGAGCTGCAAACTATCTATCCAATTTATGGCAATTTCTCAATCATCATGAGCCAAATGCGTCAGAATACCCTCGACCTAACGGTCTCTGATACTAAGGAAATTCTTGGCCAACCCCGTTCCGGTTGGTATTCTGGTACCAATCAAGACCGATATATGACACCTCCCAGGGTTTAGTTTGAGTATAATCCCTGCCGAGGGATCGCCAAACCAGGTAGCTGCAACATTCTATGCGATAGATGTGGAAAAAATTGGGATGATTTCTGTTGAGTGTAAAAGGCTAAGAAAGGCCGCAGGTCGGTACATATGCTCGACTGCAAGATTTATAACGTCAGAAATTGAAAACCCAGCTGCAGTCAACACATCTGAGTCAACATCACAGTTCAACTGGCTCCAGCCCTATGTTTCTCAACACATTCACATCCCAGTCCGTTAGTCTTCTAATCTTCGTCATCACGCTACCCTACAATGCTAATGTCGAGGGTTGAAGTTTCCGTGATCCCGCCTGATCTCCGAATCATAAATAAACCCCTCATTGAACGCTTATCCAGTAGCTATGCTGGATTCTCTTGTGACGATGCTATGGACATTCAAATAATACGAGATGAGTGGATTAGGAGAAAAGCACGTTCATCAGCTCGAAAGGGTACACAGAGTCTCTCATTGCGCATCGGAACCTTCAACGTGAATGGCAAAATGCCAACTCAAGACCTTTCTTCGTGGGTGCAAGGCGTTACTGCATCAACTTTGAATGCCCCGAAAGACGTTGAATCTTCTTCACCTCCAATCGACAACCCATCTCCAATTTCATATGAGAAGGATGTGTCAAGAACTAGTGAAGTTCTTTATCAAGCCTTTTATTCAGAGCTTAATGTTTCATTTTTCCAGGCAACCCTCAACTTACTTTGGGCTTGGCAATGAGCTTGGCCTCAAGCACAGAGCAAACAGGTGTAGATCCCGACATCATTACCCTTGGTTTTCAAGAACTCGACCTTTCCACCGAAGCCCTCATTTACTCAACAGGAACCGCAAGGGAAGATGCATGGTGTTTAGCTGTCTTTGCTGCTCTTGGAGAAAAGGCCGTTTATTACGAAAAAGTATCTCAATTATCATCAGAGAAATCACTTTGGGAGCTGACAATGCCCTACTCAGCTGGTGTCTAAGCAACTTGTTGGCATGCTCATTGTCATCCTGGTGAAGAAATCCCTCAAAGGTTGTTTTGGAAACATCCAAACAACTTCAGCTGGATCTGGTATTCTGGGTTTAATGGTATGATCCCAGCAATTTCACCTGCTTACCCTGAGACTGTCTCTTAGGGTAACAAAGGCGCTGCAGCAGTGCGCCTTACCTTTACGCCACCTCTTAGTACCGAGAGAAAACCTGTTAACGAGAAGCAATCTGAAGACAATCACGATGATGACGAAGCAGCAGCTCTGACTCTCACTTTTGTGAATGCTCACCTTGCAGCATTCGACGAAATGGTTGACAGACGCAACGAAGAATTCCATGAACTCTCGCGGAAACTTGTGTTTGCAAGGGATTCGAGTCATGTTGAAAGGGGAGACGATTTCAGCCCAGAGGCCTCGTCAGTCGTTAGTCTATACGAAACTGATGCCTTGTTTTGGTTTGTGAGTATAGTAAATAAGCTCTTAGTAATGTCCTCAAATTTCTCCCAGGGAGGTTGGGTGTCTGGATTTTGTCGAATGGGTTGTTTACGGATTTCGTGCTTTCAGACCTCAACTATCGTGTTGATATTCCTGATCCTGAACTTCGTCGATTACTCGCAGAGAAGGAATGGGACGGTCGGTTAGAAGTCATATTTCGCTACGATCAGGTGAATCGGCTTGCTGTACTTTTCGACCCATGACTGATGAATGGTTCTTGCAGCTGAAGAAGTCTATATCAGGTGGTAAGGCTTTCAATGGCTTCCTGGAATACCCAATTTCCTACCTGCCGTACGTTGTCGACCTTTCAAAACTTGTCCTTCTTTCCTAAACATATCCCTAGAACGTATCGCGTTAGCTCAGGCATAGGCGTGGATGAGCTTGATTACGATCAAAAGCAAGAACTTTGTTGATTACATCGGCCCGTTGCTCATGCGTACCTTTGTAGACGACGGCCCGCCTGGACAGATCGCATCCTTCACTTGCCCAGCCCTTTTTGCAATGTGCGACAAAAACGCTCTAATAGTTATCCGAAAATTACAATGAGCGATCATCGGCCAGTTGCTGCTGATTTCTCCGTTGATGCATGTCTTGTCTATTTCTAAGACTGCTGCTTGGCTGACAGATTGTTACACTAGTTTGAATTCTACAGGCGCCTGGATTATGATACGGCTGTTGGACATCTCTATCATGAAGTTCGTGAGCTGGAAGGTTCTCATGACAGGCCTATAATAAAGGTTGATACGGGCTTTCTGGATTTCGGGAAGATCAGGTATTTGAGAAGAAAGCAGGGTCGGCCAGTACTTATATCAATATACAGATTTGACAGTCGTCAAACTAGGAAAATTACCATTGAAAATGTTGGAAAGGTAAACAAAAATCATGTTTTTTCTCTCATTCATTAAGCGTTGAAGGCTAGATTCCTTGTGCATGGAGATTTGTTCCGACCCAACCAGACATGCCAGCTCGTAAGCCATGGCAGTGTAGCACTTGAACCTCCGACTGACACACTGCGATAGATCCAGGCTGGCTTTTGATAGAACCAGAGGCAGTGAGATTGACCCATACTCACTTGTGAAACACATGCCAATGATGACTAGGGTTTGTTTCTCCCAGGAGAAAGAACGGCGATTTCTGTGATGATCCACATAGGAAAACGCTTTTCCCCACTGTTCAACCTTTGTCCTCGCGATATGAAGGGAACCCTTATACTTCATACTATCTTTGGAAAGGATCACTTTATTGCCATCTCTGGGGAATATCGTAAGTAATTCATTTTTCGGATTATTGTGTTGTGCACCCATGCTCTACTCTGATCCAGTACCTTCATGTTATGGAAATAAGCTGGAAACATTGATTCGGCTTCCCGGGCCGATACGGACGCTGGAATCGCCGGAAGAACTACTGCCGGAGAACCACTCGTTAAATGCTCCCAGAGAAGTAATGCGGCTAGTAAACCGACTTATGGGCAACAATGAACCGCAGGAGGATCTTTTTGTAAAACTTCCTGATGAAGAAATGATCACAGTGATTCGTGAAGTGTGTGATTCACGATCACTCATTCAATATCCATGACGTCCATTCCTCATGTCTCTAGTGCCTCGATACCGGTGATGAGTTCCCCTGGCCCCTCCAGGAAGCCAAAAGTGATGCCAGAGTCCCGCATGCATTCGCACATGCTCTCCTTCGACTTCTAGATTCCTTGATTGAGCCTATCATACCAACCAAATTACATGGCCGTTGCATTCAGATGACCAGCCGCGACGATGCCTTTGAGGTCAGTGGCGTCATCATTTTTCATCTTCGATCTACCAACTTCCAATACTCAGTGTCTCGATGATCTTCTGCCGGCCGCAGTCAATGTGAGTAAAGCTTCTCAGCTCATGGTTTTGCCTGACATAGTCCGCATGCACAGGTTTGGATTACTATCACTGCGTTCTTGCATTTTTTGTGTCAGTCTTCCACAGCTCATGATTATGCGGAAAGGATCGGTTGGTTTGATCCAGGGCTCATCAGTACAAACACGCTTACTGATGACCTCTCTTCGGTAGCTGACATCTTCATCGCTGTCCTTATGCGAGATGACCCTGAAACATCAACACCTCCAATCTCACTTATCGGGAAACGGAAGTTTTTCCTCCAATTCATCACATGAAGACAATACTTTGATAGGGGGTGTGAGGTGCACTGATAAACTATTTTTGTATCGTCTCTTAAGTGTTTACGAGAACATTTTCTTGAACGCCTTCTTCTCTTTTTGCCTGAGCTCTGCTTTACGCTTTCTTACCTTTCCCAATTCCTCTTTGATAAGCGCGTCTTCAGGAACGAGTTTGTTCGCTTCAACCAGGTCCTCCTCCTGGTCATCCCCACTCTTCATGATGCCATGAGCCAATGCACGGCGATACAATGCTTTAGCTAATTACAGAATGTGATTAGCGAAAAAATCCATCACAGATATCAAATGTGTGATTGACCTTTGTCCGCGGTGTTCAGTTCGAAGTTGTCCAAAGCACGAGTAGTGTTCGCAATAGCAATGATGGCATTACTAGATGAAGGAGGAACTGAACGGATCGCGGCCAAAGCAGAATTTAGTAGAAGAGCTATAAGCAACGTTGAGTAAGCTTGCTTCAAATTTTCGGGCGAATCTTCAGGAATCTCTCGAAACGTGTCGAGGTAGCGAATAGACTCTAGCCGGATTAGTGAACAAGGCGGAATTGAAGATGAACATCACCCCAAATACGCACTTTGATACTTCTGAAGCGCTTGGTCGATGTTGCCTTCTTTGTAAAGCTTATTACCAATGTCCCGAACAATCATAGAGATCTCGATAACGCTTTCAGGTTTACTCAAGTCACGGTCTTCATCATCCGGATAGTCCTCGTAAGGATCCTCTCCTACTGCAGCACCTTGCTCTAGGAGAGAGGGATCGTCAGGAGATAGCTCGCCAGAGTCGGTGATTGTTACAGCAGCCTGTGGAACGTCTCCACCGGAGGTGGGATTGTTCTCAATCATGCGAACTTAATCTATTCAGTTGGAAAACGAATTAGTCCAAAAGAGGGTGCATTACCGGTTGATTTCCCCCTAATGACCTCCCCAAACACGACGTGCTTTCCATCAAGATGAGGCGTTGGAGCAACAGTGATGAAGAATTGTGAACCGTTGGTGTTAGGGCCGGCATTCGCCTAAACATGAGGCATGAATGATGTACACAAAGCCACGGTAGGAGCTAGTACCATTGAGAGCAAGAATGGTTTCGTGTGATTCACCGGGAAAGCCTCGTCTTCGAATTTTTCTCCATATATTGATTCACCACCTGTACCTGATATCAAACTACTGTCAGTTTGTGAAGAGAAATCTCGAACTCAAGGAAGAGCATGCCATTTCCCGCGGTGAAGTCGCCACCCTGGCACATGAATCTGTGCCACAACGATAATTAGATTGTTCACTCAAGCGACTCGAACTCAATACCCTTTAATCACTCGATGGAAACCCGACCCCTTGAAATGTAGGGGCTTTCCCAATTCGCCTTCACCCTTTTCACCAGTACACAATGCACCTATTTTCTGAGTTGATCTCGATATTACAGGCATTACTAGGATCTTACTCACGAAAATTCTCTGCTGTTTTAGGGACAAGATCATTATACAGAGAAAATACAATGCGACCTGCGGGTTTTTTGCCAATATTGATCTCAAAATATGTAATAGGCCTTTGCAAAGCCATATCGATAGCCGAAGAAAAGATCACTTGATGTCAAACGTTCGTTTACTATCTACCGCTATCAAGCTTATATATATCCTTGGACAAATTACGTAACTCATCAGAAAGTGCTGGAAAATGTGGGAAATATACCGCTCTGTGTTCATGATAGTAATTTCCTGAAACTGACCTCTAATTGAGATTGTAATCTGACACAACACAAAGAATACTTCCTCCATGGCTACATGCTGATATGCTTTAAAATACGGTAATTGATACACAGGTGTATCTGTCAGAGGTCACATGACAAAACACCGTGCGCCGCTATACACCCACGAGTAGTGGGCAATATCATTTAGCTTTATCCTATGATTTCCTTGTCCTGCACCTATCGAGTATAGATTTTACTTCTCGACTGCAGGGCTTGAACATCCTCTGGCTCTCCATCCCTCTGGATGGCCTCTGACTAGACTAGATGGGTAATGATGACTACACTGTCATTGTTCCCTCTTTTTCCCAGCTGCCATTCCATTGGGTCTTCAGTTTACTGAACGATTTAAGAACGCCATTCAACGAGCTCCAGCTTCAAGAATGACATGACCACGTAAAGTGTGTGTTCCTGGTGCCCTCTACCTTGCTGTCAACCCCGAGTTATCTTGCTGGGCGCTAGAACCGCCGATTTCAACATGCTTCAGGTCCTGTATCAGTGGATTAAGATTCGCTTCGACTGGCTCGACATATGCGTCGATGTAATCATATCATTGTGCACGTATCAAATATTATCAACATGACTCTTGCGTTCAAGCACGATCCTGCTCTACTGTCACTACGCCTCGATTCTCACGACGGAATCGTGGCGAATACGCGGATTTGCCGACACTGCACATTGTGGCTCGGCTTCCAAGATAGCTCCATAAACGCTTACTCAAGGTGGTCCTTTATGTAAGGGGCTGCGTTGTCATGACTTTACAGCCGAGAAGCGAGTCTACAACTCAGATAGCTCCACCTCTCGTGAAACACCTGGAAGGACAAGAGGAGATTTCCACACATCTTACAGGAGTACACGGAACTTAAGATATAGTAGGGGGCTCTGTTTGCATTGGCGATTGGCTTGGTTCAGGTCTCGGGAGAACAACCGGTGTGCACGGAAACTATGGCATCAAAGTACGAGAATCTCGCCAGGGAACGGAGCCGGCCGGCCGTGTGCTGGATTTCCAAGTGATTTGATCAGGTACAAGATGTTAGCGGCGCTTGTGGGTCCTGGGCGGCGTTCCGAGGACTTAGTGTGAGATCTGATCTTATACATCGCGACTTTAGCAACATGACGGTCGTTTGCAATCTGGTGTACGCCAAATGGGATATAAACCCTTGCGTATCCTTGATTCTCTACTGCTCTCCTTGATCTTGATCTTCGTTCAAAGTATCATTTCCTGGACAACGCAAATGACTAGACTTCTCTGTGTCCTTGACCTTGGTCTGGTGTTCCTCGGTTTTATTATCATCCGACGACTTTTGCGTCCAAGGCTTAGTGTCCCTCTGCCTCCAGGCCCTAGGCAATGGCCTCTTCTTGGAAATCTGTTGGCCATGCCGTCTTCCAAGGAATGGCTCACATTCGCAAGCTGGGGTGAAAAGTGGGGTAGGTGCACAATTTTATCAGGTTTTGTATCACTCTCTCAGCAAACTCAGGTGACATTGTGTCCGTCTGCATCTTCGGTCAGCGGATGATAATCGTGAACTCAGCAGAGGTTGCAACGAATATGCTAGAGAAAAAGGGCTCTATCTATTCTGACAGGCCTATCATGGAGATGGGCGGAGAAATGGTTGGCTGGAAGAACACTCTGGTACTGATCCCATATGGAGATCGATTTCGACGCTATCGCAAATTGTTCCATAAGTTGATTGGAAACTCTACTTCGATGTCTCAATTTTATCCTACCGAGGAAGTTGAAACTCGCAAGTTTCTGAAACACTTACTCAACACACCCCAAGACCTGGCAACACATATCCGCAGGTACGTAGTGTTGTTCCTTGACAAGGCGTCCCATGTTGACAAATTCAAAGAACCGCCAGCGCCATTATCCTCCGTATTTCTCATGGTTACGAAGTCTATGAGACAGAAGATCCTTTCGTCACTCTTGCTGACATAGCTACAGATCAGTTTTCGTTGGCCACTGCCCCAGGCGGCTTTATGGTCAATTTGATTCCTCAACGTGAGCTTTATGCACGGTTTTGTTGGGCAACCTGTGATTCTGGTGAATTTAGTGCGACAACTTCCAGACTGGTTTCCCGGAACTGGTTTCAAAAAGACAGCACGGGAATGGGCGAGAACATTGAACCAGGCGGTAGAAGCTCCCTATGAATACGTGAAGAGCCAGATGGTACGTTCGGTGAATCACATGTACTTCGTCGTCATCGACTCTTCGTAGGCTGCAGGGGCTGCAGCACCATCTTTCACAGCAAATCTTCTATCAGAACCTGATATAAACCTCGAAAAGGAATTCGACATAAAATGGTCTGCTGCTTCCCTTTATTCAGGGGGTGCCGACACCGTGAGTGTTTCTTTTCTGAATGTATCACCTTTCCAGAAAAGGATTGACTTACTCATAATTGAACTCTATCACGTCAGACGGTCTCTGCGATCTACGCTTTCTTCAAAGCCATGGCGCTGTATCCTGAAGTAGCTGCTGCAGCTCAGGCCGAGATCGATTCAGTAATAGGACTAGATAGGCTTCCATCTTTTGCTGATAGAGATGACTTGCCTTACGTGAACGCCGTGGTACTAGAAGTTATGCGATGGCATTCTGTAGTGCCAACGGGTAAGTCATAACTCTAACCTTCCCAGTTGATGAGATTCACGAATTTGATTTTATCCATGGACAGGTGTTCCTCATGTTGCCACGCAAGACGATGTTCATAATGGATACTTCATCCCAAAGGGCTCTTTAATAATTCCGAATATTTGGTTTGTTCGCCCACTCCAAGCACAATGATCCAAATTAATTGCTCTTTGTAGGAAGATGCAACATGACCCAAAAATCTACTCGGACCCAATGGTTTTTCGTCCGAGCAGGTTCCTTGGCTCGGACCCAGAACCAGACCCCAGGCAAATATGTTTCGGTTTCGGAAGAAGGCAAGTCCTTGTCGGTACTTTCTCTGTTCTCTGGTAATTAATACCTGTTTGGTTCAGGATCTGCCCAGGTGTGTTTTAGCATATTAACTCAAATGACCCTACATCCGACGGTTGGCTCTTCACTTAGGGCGCATCATGGCAGATGCTTCTATCTTTATCTCATGCGTTATGACCCTTGCCGTCTTTAACATATCTAAATACGTGGAAGATGGTCATGTCATCGAGCCTATTGTGGATCAGACAACTGGTGTAATAAGGTAGAGTGCTGGTTGCATTCTCTAGGTTACGGCAGTTAATCTTCGCTGTTATCATCAGCCATCCAACGAGTTTTCAATGTACTATTAAACCGCGGTCTGAAAAGGCAGTCGCTCTAATCAAATCTGAAGTCTAACACCAATCTGTCTCTGGGCTGCGCATATTCCATGGTCATGAACAATGATGTTACCTAATCACCTACTATCTCTGTAGCGCTTTAAGGCAGCTTGTCTGTCCTCGGATCTTCGATGGAGGCAGGCTTATAGTCATACTATAATCATATTCGCATGTATACATAGCTGTACTATCTTTGGGAGGATTCGCTCCTCTGTTCCTACCGTAATATTCATGATGCAAGAACACCGGTATTTTTATCAAACTAGAGATGCATTACGGAAAAATCATGCATTGCAACACTGCGATGCTCCAAAAGCTTGAAAATCCTCCTGAAATCATGGATAAGTATTCCGTATACCCGAGATATCGGATATGGGTACAATGTTGTATCAGCCAAAGTAGTCTCTACGACTTCCCTTTGGAGATGAACGTAGTCCAGAATCTATATATAGGATGCTGTTGAGTCAGTCCCGGCTGGCGGCAAAGGGGCTGGGATCTCTTTGTCTTGCATGCCAAATAACTTCTGCAGGATTAACTTATGTTTTCGGATGATCTTTCTGCCTGAATCAATATAATGTGAAGTCCGAAATTTCAGAGTGAACGGATCAATTGGTGTATGTAGAAGCAGAACTGATTACACTTTTAGTATTTACTTTTTAGGTATTCGCACAGGAGTGTTGTAGTCCAAAGCCATCAGATTTCCAAAATACCACTTGTTGAGACATTACCACCATGTTGGGTGATATTTTGTGATATTTTGCTGGTTTCAGTAGGTTTTTCCATGCAGTTTGCCTCGTTGCAGAATTTTCAATACTGATCACAAAAACATCGTGTCAGGTGATCCCAGTTTTTTTTGGATTCGCAACAAGTAAGATAATGCTAAGACGCAGAGGGCCTAGACAGGGCCCAATGTCAAGATCTACAAGAGGCGTGTGACCAAAGAAGTAAGGTGTGGGCAGGGTTTTCTGGCAGATGGGTAGGGTAGCAATATGTTCGAAAGCGTTATTATGGCAGTAATTATGAAGAAAAGGGGAATTAATTACATCGGGCTGGATGATGTCGTAGGGTGCTCGCCTTCAAGTCCGTCTTCAGAGTGATTTTCTACTGGTTTGTTATCGATGGTAGATTTATGTCAGAGAGGAGTCTGGTAGGGTGTGCTACATGGGCAGGCTGCTGGGCCAAATTTCCTATGAAAGTATCCTGCATGGCCATGGCCTGCGACATTGTATGAGGCATCCATATAATCTATGTTTGCCTCTAAGGCCTCGGAAGTGGGGTGTTGGTTGGAGTGACATTGGCTGGCCTGTGCATAGCAACCCTGTTGGGGGTAATTTTTCCAGGCACCGGTGTAACTTATCAATCAGTAGTTCGTCTGACCATGTGATTGGGTTGAGGAGCAGAATGGACCAGTGATTTGGTGAGCCTCAGTAGTTAGGTGGCTATTTAGGCCACCCTCATGCGAGGACTGAAGTAAAGAGAGAAATGGAGGAAGAGAGAACTTAGAAAACAGACCAGAGTTATTGTTTTTGGTATGATTAACAGGAGACCAACTAGATCTTGCTCAGCAGTCTAAAGAAATGCATAACTTAGGTCTGGGTCACCAGTATCTTCTTTGATCATCCAAGGTTGACGAAATGATCGGATCATTGTTAGAAGATACAATGATGAAAGTTTGCTTGTAGAGGGAAAAGGTAATCCCAATTACCACAAGTGATATTTTTGAAGAAAATTCAACTTTTTTCATGTAATGGAAGAGGCCTAGAAAGATGTCAGGATGACAGGAGAGTGACCCAGACAGAAATTGAACCTGTGACCTTAGGTAACTAGCCCATATGCTCTAACCACTAAGCTTAATAGTCTATCACAAGATTGCAGGGTAAATACCCAACTCTTCCCCTGAGTTGGCTGTACACAGAGCTTCCAAAGCACCTGTCACTCATCAAGAGACCCACATTCAAACAGCTAGTAAGATGTCTGAATGTGGGTATTTCTAGGTCTCTTCCATTGCATGAAAAAAAAAATCGAGGTAACAGACTAAATAAGGGTCTTCTGGTAATATTTTTATGTTTACTCCTGATCATTGTCCCTTGTATTTTCTGAGCTAATTCTTGATTTGAAGTATCAGCTCAGAAAATACAAGGGACAATGATTAGAACCTAGCAGGAGAGTAAAGACTGCAAGTTGGAATGATAAACGCTTTTCGTCAAGCGAACGTCCAACCTCAGAACAAAGCCATCACCTAATTAAGATACTGCTTGATGTCTGGCTCAATTTGGATCGCGTGGGAAATTTCTGATCCCAAGGTTCCATTGGGCCTGGAAGGTGTGCGATGCGAACCGGGCTGCATGGAGACCTGAAGCGTGAACCGGGCTGCGTGAAGACATGCAAAACAGATCGGGAGCCATGTGGGTAGCCAGAGGAAAAATTGAGAACAAGGGTACCGGCTCGGATGGAACCAAAAAGGAAACGTTGACAAAGGAAGGACCAGAAAAAGGCAAAGATCTTGTTCTCGATATGTAATGCTTTTGACATATAAATTACGCAGACATAGACAACTATTGCTATTCAGCTTCAAAATGTTCCAAGTTGCAACCCCACACTCGCAATACACTGGCCACCACCAACATCTCCCAGTTTCTCTTCCTACCGTACAACTACCTCGGAACCTTTCGCGTCCCAAGTTCACTGATGTCTCTCGTGACGCACTTATTGCTGTGTCGCCAGACCTCGCAGACGTACCCTCCGAATACATTCGCCGTGGACTCTGCCAGGATCCTGGCCCCTTGTCGCGCGGCATCAATGCGTTTGCGTTGCCACCTACCCTTCCCCGTTCGCAGATCCCCTCTGTCCTCAAAGTTTCTTTGACCATTCCTTCGGATGAGGTTCAGTATCCTTCGCATATCCTTGCTATCTCGTCAGCAAAGTCTTCTCGTTCAGATTCTGACCATGTTTATGTATTTGCTGTCCACGCACTTGTTCTGGCCGCAAACTGTGCACGCCTTCCTGCGCTTCCTCCTTCTAACCCCTCTCCTTCTGCAAACGGGCACCTCGCGCTCCCCGTCCTCCCCGTGACTCTCCCATCACCGGCTGCCTTCCATGTCATTCATCGATATCTCTACACTCATCGCCTCGACGGTGTCATGACTGCCCTTGGCTTCCCAGCATCTTCTTTCCAGCCAAGCTTGACACACCAAAACGTTCTTGCTATTCTTCAGTCACCAGATACCGTGCACTCACTCGCAGTCCTCCTTTGTCGCCACACCAGTGGCAATCTTGTTCAGCTTACAGCACTCACCGCACATGTCAGAGACTTGTGGCAAGACATGGTCAGCCTTGGGCTATTTGACAATGAGTTGTGGGACACGCTTGACCTTGCGTGGGAGGTTCTCCTGGGTGCTCTTAACCTGGCTGTTCTTAATCAGCATTAATGGGCATTCCCATTTCTTCTCTTCTCTTCTGAGAAAGCTCATACTCGAACGGTGTTCCGGAATCCCGATTCGTACTTGATGGCTTCCTTTTGCTTTTCTTTTTAATTCGTCTTATTGAATCCTGACTATCGTCATGCAAATCTCATTGTATCATAGGGTCATCCCAGATAGACTAGGCTCTACATTCCTAGCGACAGATTTCCTATATTGTATCTCACAACAGTAGCTTGTAGCCATATTCATGCAATGAATGAATCTAGTTTTGTGGATTTGATTTTCCCACTTGGTTCGTAGGAATTGAATGCATCACCAGATCAATCACTTCTTGATTCTTCACAATCACATAATTGAACATGAGTTCCACCCCAGAACCTCCCAAAGCACTTGTATTTATTGCAGATGGTACCGAGGAAATGGAATTGTAGGGATTCCTGTCCTCGCTTCTTGTTCCTGTTACGCAACACCTGCTCTACAGCACGATCACATATGACACGCTCGTCCGCGCAGGATTCAACACTATGTCTGCCTATGTTACACTTGAAGAACGAGATGAAAATTTTGTATGTTTTACTTCGATGGTCATTACAGAAGTGTTGATGACTATCAAGAGTACTTATTCCTCTGTGGCAGCTTGTTCTCGAGGGGTGAAGATCATCCCTGATGTAGTTTTCGATCCTGGGAATCCCAAACTGTTCGGACCTGTACGACTTCCGAATTCGTTTTTCTCGATTTGTGCGCAGAGTTGACAGCTGGATATTAGGACAAATACGATTTACTGGTGGTCCCTGGGGGATTAAAAGGCGCTCAAACAATGTCGACTATAACCACAGGTATACCAAAACTCGCAAAGGAGTATTTGGATAAAGGGAAATATGTTGGTTTGATTTGTGCTGGTATGCATTGCATTCTACCCCTCCTCATTTCAAATATCTCATTGTTCTCGACTTCAAATAATGTGGATAATGACTTTGTTGGCCACTTTTGTTTTGTCAGGTAGCCTCGTAGCCAGAAGTGCGCAGCTCACCAGGCAACCTATCACTTCTCACCCCTCCGTCAAATCTGAGCTCGAGACTCTGTTCGATTATTCTGAAGATTCAATTATCGTTTCTGGAAAACTTGTCACTACGTACATTTTTTTTTGGACATTCATCACTCATCTTTTCATGCTAGTTTTTCTCTCTCTCTCGTTGATCTAGCCGTGGCCCAGGTATAGGCTTTTCTCTTTCTCCCTAGTATGTCTGACTATTAATACATTAAAGGCTCAACATTTCTATTCGCACTAACCCTAGTTGAACTCATCCAAGGTAAAGGTAAACGAAACGAGATCTCGCCTCCTATGATGTTCCCTCCTAATACACCTTGGTAAACTATCCCAAAAGGACATCCAGCTGGTATAATTTACACAAAGGTGCATAAGCTCGAATCAGGATCTTGATCAGGATGAGCTGTCCAGATTCTCTGTAGACTCTGATCCTGCATGTACCAAGGCTATTCTGACCTGGCACTCTTCTCTCAACCTGCTACTTTACTTATGTTACATATGTGGTCAATTGCGAATTATGAAAAGACAAGCGTATTCGAAGGAACTATTTAAGCTGTAACACATGGGGATACAATCATGTACGAACAACCATAAACTGTTCCGGAACATCCGAAGACTCGTATGACCCTAAATTAATCTCGCACTCGATCATGTCATTCTTAACTACGGCTTTCCAATTCACCTTGCAACAATTGCTCACAGTCAGTCAACCAAATGAGCCAGTTATGAGGGGGAAAAGATGCTGACCAGCCACACACGCGAGTTGCAACCGAACTGTGTTATACTTGGATTATCACATCGCTTAACAAATTCGACAGCTTTTTCTAGTGAAAGAACTGGTGCGTCGTTGAATTGGATCTGGTCACCAGAGGAGTAATTGATGTGGATAGTTTTAAGAGACCGAGCGTGGTGGACATGGTCTGCCAAGATGTTCTGAAGCAATGTCATTGATAGAGAGTCAAGAGGTAAACATAGATTCACCAATTTATCAGGCTCCACCACCACAAAAAGTTCCTCTAGCGCGGAGCAGTTCATACAGATGTGTTTGATCACTTCCAAATCAATTAGTATTCGGTACACGCTTATTCTCCTCAACCTCTCTCTGTGTGTTTTAACCAATCGGGACAGCAACCGGGACATCTCTGCAAAGGGATCGAAGAATGAATGGGAGCTGCAAATTTGGATTCTTTCCAGCACGGGAGCATGATGTGTGAGAATATCGGAGAGAGTGGAAATGTATGATTGTCGTGGTGGGAATCCTGAAGATGATTGGGAGTTATTACTGGACTGGGGGACAAGCAAGAGCATGGCCGTCTGGTTATAATCATATCCTTGAATTGGTGCCAGCATTGCGATCGTGGACAGTGACTCTCTGTCAGGATCAAGAGGGGGGATGGAGAGAGTGAGGGAGCGCAGATTACGAAGTGTCGACGGCTGAAAAATGGATGTCGGAAGTAGTTGTGTCAGATCCTAGACATATTATAATTGCAAGTGGTTCTATACCAAAGTTAAATTTCTTACCAGCTGTGATGATACACCTTGTAACCCCAAATTCTGTATCCCATTTTTACTCTCCGTCAGGATAGCGCATATTCCTTTGTGTGTGACTTTGCGACATCCCGTTAAATGCAAGAATTCAAGATTCCTAAGTGAGGGAGCCATGCGTATTAATACATCATCTGTGATTATCGCCGATGCCTATGACGATCATTTGTAAATTCCAAACAAGACAGGAAGGGTAGAAGAACAAAAAGACCTTGCAAATCACATCCAAATTCTTCAACGACTCTTGTACCACCTTGACCCACTCTTCCAGTATCTGTACCACCTCAACTGTCGGCATAATTATACAAATTCTTTCCAGCCATTTGAAATTCAACAATAGCTTCGGATCATAGAGATTCGAATGATGCCCGTTTATCTCCAACTCCCGAAGCTGGTGACCAGGGGTTGATAGTGAGGACAAAGATGAGAGCCTTGTTGTACTCTCAGAAGGGTTCAATAACGCAAGGAGGATATCGGAGGTCAGAGAGCCGTCTCGAGTCCATGTACATGAACGCAAATTAGTGCAATTTCGCAAGCCTCGTAATATGAGTCCTAATACTTCATCTGGAAACAAATTCTTTGGAAAATCTCGGATTTCTGAGGAGATTTCCGAGAGTTAAATACTCATCGTCAAAAGAGCACCTACGCACCGAGCCTTCTGATATACTGGGCGAGATGTGCATTGGAAGAAAGTGTCCTGAATAACTGAATGACCTATTCATAGCAGATGACGAGCATCAGTGAACATGAAATAGACATCGTGTATGTGATAGATCTTGTATACCCTTGACTTTGCCTTCTTATGCCACGAACGTATCGAGACCCGATTATATAACAGTGGGATTGTTGACTGGTAGAATGCGAGATTGACGAGTGCAGTCTGCGTCAAATAGTGTACTTTTGGTAGATGTATGAGAATAGTCTGGATCAACTCCGGTGGGAGGTCGGATCCAATGATCATCGTCTGTCAATAGTTGTACTGATAGAGCTTCGATAGAGCTTTTGGCGAAACATGACATAAGCAGATACGAGTATTGGGTTAAAAAGAGCGACGATCGATGATCGATGATCGGTAGAGATATCTCAGAAAGATTAAATGTCAGGAAAGGTCCAAGGACTCTCCGTAAAGTTAGGCATTAGAGTGCGATTGAAATTTCACTTGGGGAGGGGCAAAAAAACTGAATTGTAAGAGATCAAAGCCTGCTGCATCTGGCGACATCAGACCGAAATTGATAGCTCTGGTGCATTAATGAATCATGTTCATAATTAATATTTTGGTGCCACATGTGTAGTATTGAAACAATACAAAAATATATGTTTCAACACTACATATGCAGTGTCGGAGTGTTGATGCCTACTATCACAGGGGAATCAATCCCAGTTACCCTCGGTCATGAGTGAGGTTTTTCTTACTTGTTAAAGAACCAAAATATCAGAGTCTAGATTTTCCGGAACAATTGTTGAGCTTGGTGCAGGAATTGACTCGAAAAGATGGGTTGTCGGTACGAACGTCGTGGTGTGAGTTTGCTATTCGATTTGAAATATGAGGTTCCGAGCTTCATGGAACCAGAGAACCTATCCTGTCATGTCGTAAAGGAGACTGTTTTCCTTGTTCTGAAGGTGATCACAATCTTTGCCCCCATCTCGCCTTCATCGTGAGTATTCCCTAGTATCTTCCACCAGGGTATTAACTACAGGAAGGGATGTAGTGGCTGGGGTGGTGGACTTGCTGAATATATCGCCATCGATACGCGATATATTCATCGTCTCAAAGAAGGGATACCCTGTCAGTGTTTTCTGTTGCTTATAGTTTCGAATTGAAGTGATGAGTTACCAGTGGAGGTTGGGGCCTGCGTTGAACCCCTCTCTATCGCTTATCACGCCGTAAAGCGATCTAACTTCAAACCAGGGCAGACTGTGCTCATTGCTGGTGCCGGTCCTGTAAGCACGCGATGAAATACCACTGACTTCGATACTAAATAACCCCTGTAGATTGGCTTGTGTGTCCTCAAAGTTATCAGGTAAACCTCTCTCATTACTATCCAGAGGGCGAACCTTGTCTTTCCTTGAAACCACAATGACTTTTTTCTCAACAGATCACTGGACCCACAAGCAATGGTCCTCGTCTCTGAACCAGCTGAAATTCGCCGTAAATTCGCCCTCGAACACGGTGCCACCCTTGTTTTTGATCCTACTCGGGAGGCTATTCCCATCGTAGTTCGCAAGGCCGTACCTCCAGGCGTTCATGTTGCGCTTGATGCAGCTGGAGTTCAAGCTTCTTTAGACTCATGTCTTTCGAGTTTACGTCCCAGAGGAACGTATCTAAATGCTGCCCTTTGGAGGACTACGGCCAATGTGGATATTCACGGTTCTTTCGAAGGAATTGAATCTTACTGGTGAGTGCTTATATTAGCAGAGCGGCTGTTTGTGTTATATTGACAGCGATGATAGGAACTGTTGGGTCTAACTATATACACGAAGAAGTTCTTCAGCTCCTCGAGGAAGGAAAATTTGGCAATATTGAAGGCCTGATCACTAAAAAGATCAAGATAGACAATGTAGTTGAAGAAGGATTGAAGTGTCTCATAAATGAGAGGGATAAACAAGGTCAGAAATTTCTTCGCCTGACTTGTAGTCTTTACTCAAGGTGTCCACATGTTCAGTAAAGATTCTAGTCTCGCCTTTGCTGTGATTCAGCTAAAAGTCTCAGGTTGTATCGTGTTTTGACGATGAATAGATTGGCAGTGTAATCCGTGGAAA
>Ga0153951_1000054_pt1 | contig 37218 bp, 62 predicted proteins | sample TSNJ035MetaG_FD_102278 | JGI IMG/M metagenome (GOLD analysis project Ga0153951, IMG submission 102278) | Attine ant fungus gardens microbial communities from New Jersey, USA - TSNJ035 MetaG | ecosystem: Host-associated > Fungi > Mycelium > Unclassified | place: USA: New Jersey, Wharton State...
CCTGGCGACGATGAAGATACTGAACAGCAGCCAGTCGTCGAAGTCTCTTCCCCTCCTGTTCAACAGCAGCATCAACCGAAAGGGGGCCCGGCAGTTTCCAGTCAGGCTCCCACTGAAAAGGGGGTATGGCCATCACCTGAACATTCAGAGGAAGTGCAAACACCAGAAGTACCTCTTCAGACAGAAGAGGCGAATTCTTCTCATGTTGAATCCATTCAAAATGGGGAAGATGTAGTGAAGGAAGCCCTGCAATCTGGTCCACAGGCCACTACAAGGGATGTGGCGCCTCAACAAGATAAACAGGCACCTCTTGTCCCTACGTTGAGCGAGAAGCCCAGAAAATCCCTAGTCACGGCTGCATTACTTCCATCTGAGCCCTCTCCGGCACACAGCCTGTCTACACCTGCGCCGCCGCCGCCATTGTCTACGGTACCCAATTCATCAATTGACGAACCACATGTTACGAAGCCGACTCACCAAGACAAGTCGCTCAAAGCATTTTACAATATATTGGCTCAAGTCGGTGAAGGGACATTTGGGAAAGTATACAAGGCTCGCAACTCTGTGACTGGGGTACTCGTAGCTCTGAAACGAATACGAATGGAAACGGAGAAAGACGGGTTTCCTGTCACAGCGATGCGGGAAATCAAACTTCTGCAGTCGTTGCGACACGAGAATGTTGTCCAGTTGTATGAGATGATCGTCTCAAATGGTAAGTTGGATGAAAAATTATGCCCCAATGACTATTAAATCTGTGCAGGTTCTGTTTACATGGTATTCGAGTATAATCATCATGACTTGACAGGGGTTCTATCACAGACTCAGTTTGAATTCACCGCTGCCCATTTGAAGTCACTGTGCTATCAAATGCTTGCTGGCCTAGCGTATCTCCATCACAAGGGTGTAATCCACCGTGATATCAAGGGCTCTAATATCCTTATCAATAATTGCGGTGAACTCAAACTTGCTGATTTCGGTCTTGCGCGATTTTACCAAAAGCGAAGGCGAACGGATTACACAAATCGTGTGATCACCTTGTGGTACCGTCCACCAGAATTGTTGTTTGGTGCGACTGTTTATGGGCCTGAGGTGGATATGTGGAGTGCAGGGTAAGCCTTCTGACAGCGTTTCATTTTTTTTGACAGACGAGTGATTGTGTACGTTCAGGTGTATCATGCTGGAACTATTCACCAAAAAGCCCGTGTTCCAGGGTAATGATGAGATTCATCAGCTGGACGTCATCCATAAGATTCTCGGTACACCTACTGTCGAACGATGGCCCACTCTTGCGGACTTGCCGTGGTATGAATTGGCCAGGCCACACGATGAACTACCTAATCGTTTTCGTGACTTCTTCCAAAAGTAGGTTCTTTGTTTTAAACGCTATGTCTGCATATCTTTATCATTTCTCGAGGTGGATGTCCCCCGCGGCTCTTGACTTAGCGGAACGATTACTTGCCTATGATCCAGTCCGACGCCTAAGCGCTCTTCAGGCCATAGAGGCGCCTTATTTTACGCAAGAGGCACCAGCTGCTGAACTACCCAGAGGGTGCGTCCAGCTGCACACAGTCTGATTCCAATGATTAATCTCCTACAGACTTATAACACTCGAGGGCGAGTGGCATGAACTTGAAACGAAACGCGAACGAGCCAGAAAGCGGAAGAAAAATGAAGGCAGTGCATAGATTGTTTCTCGTACTCTCATTATCGTGCACAATTTATCATTAAAATATGGATTTTGCAATGTAATGCTACAACGGGCACGATCCCAAATGGATCTCTATGCTAGCGAGGTAACTAGGCCTCTTTCTATGAGACACTGTACGATAGTCTCCACCTGTGTGGATTTGGGCATTAGGTGGATGTTATAGCGGACGCGGGTGTGGAGATGGCTCACATTGGCTGCTGTCTGTCTAATCTGCGCGTCCCAACGTTTCGTAAATGGTGCTCCTGTGTCCTCTACTTCTTCAACCTCGCCCAATCCTCCTGCTTTTCCTTGAGCATCGTCTTCTTCACGTTCATTTTCAAACAAGATTAGTTTGACTACCTGGTCGATAGTGCCTTTCAAGCGACCTTGTTCAATCATCTTCCGGGCCATGTTCTCTGCTGCGCCAGGGGTTAGATCAAGAAGCGAGCCCAGTCCTCGGAACGTGATATTGTTATATATCTTTGAACTAGCTAAAAGGTTGTGTTCCATGACTGCTCGATCAAGCACAGTCGAGGGACCCGTTCTTGTGCTTGTAGCAGGCTCACTGCTGTCGTCGTAGCTATCGTCATTGTTCGCAGATGCCAAACGATCGTTGGAAGAAATGGCAATTTTGGCAAGTTGATGGGATTTCAGAGTTTTTTCGAATTCCTTTATTTCAGCTGACCGGAGAATGTGATCGAGGAACATTTTTGAGAGTATATTATAAGTTGGGAGATCGGCGGACCGCTCGTCGCGGTAAAGAGATGCCAAGACCCGGGATCGGTTGGGTCCAGCAGGGGCCAGAACGGCACAAGTCACAGCAGCAGTACTATAACGACATGGACATGTTAGTCGAAATTGTTTTACGGATGGATTAAGGTATATACCGTACAGCATGTGGCGACGCTCCTCTTCATCAATCTCTCCGACATAACTGAGCTCGTGGTAACGGCTCGCGGCTTCGAGGAATTTGCGATTATAGTCACTGATTCTAGCCTGACAGAGTTTGAATTGAAGTGTGATTTCGCGATCACTTTCAGAGTGTATGAGAAGAGCTGCACGATTGTAATATGTCTCAGCTTGTACGGATTCTTCGTCTTCCAGGAGGAGCCGAACAATTCTGATATAGACACGCAGTTTATCTGTATCTGGCACAGACCTAGAATATGATGAAAGCTGATCCTACGAAGAAGGGAAGGCAGACCTATACCTCTGTCCTGATTCAAGGGATGTGCTCATCAGGACTCGGGCCGCTTCACTCCATTCCTCCTCAAGCTCGAGCATGTCGGCAAGTTGAAATTTGAGTGCATTGACCTGTGACGTCTCGGAGGGAGAGCCAGCAACTGGACTGCTGTGGCACATACCTGTTCCTCGTAGCTAACGATCCGGGGCTGAACGGTTGCCAGAATATCTTTCACAACACATTTTCTGAGTTCATGATTCTTGATAGTATCTCCACCCAAGATTTTAACTAGTTCTGAAAGGACCTGTCTGCTAACCACCAGACCAATATTATCTTGATTGATCAATGTGTCTACAAGAGTATGAATGTCTCTCGAAATGAGGGCGGGATCTTGCTGAGCAACGATCTCCAAAATGAGAGAGATAAAAGCTGGACCTTTGTCCTTTTGTGCAAGTATGGAGTATTGTGCAAGCTTGCCTTCCATGGCCGAATGACTGAAGGCAGCTACTGTGAACGCCGGCCTAATGAACAACTTCCTTTTCTGGCATGATGCGAAGATCGTTGCCAGTATTCATCAACGGCAACGAACTGACGCTGATGGCTGCACAGCATGGTAACCGTGTTTCTTACATCTGCCCCCAGTTCAGTGATTAACCGCCCAGCTATCCTTCATCTCGGCCATCAAATTTTCAAGTTGGGTCCATTCGCGTCGCTGCAACGATCATACTAATTATAGGTTCTAATACTCTGCTCTCCTTAAAAATGGTGATAGACAGCCCATTCAACTGCTGGTCGACCGCTCTTTCTCTTTCTCTTATCTCTTCCAAGTGTCTCGCCTCATGTCTTCCCCTTTTCATAGACCACTTCCTTTTCCTCTTCCTAGAGAGCCTATCAGTCCGCCGGAAACGCTGCTGCATGACGACGGTTACTCCTCTGCAGCAGCAAATCCTCCATTGAGCAATCACCAGCGTAAAGGCAGGAACGAAGAGTCTGTTCCTCTCACTCAGACTGATACTATACCTTCTCACCCACGCCCTGCCCGTTCCTCTATACCATATCAAAATTCGGGCTTCCGGGATATACCTGGCAGGCCTGTTCATCGCAGTTATAGATTTTTTATTGTGGTCATTCCTCCCCCACGCCTCATTGATGAACACGGTCAATTTGGGCATACCTTATCGTCCGGTCCCTTGCACAGGCTTTCTCAGGGAATAATTATGCCCCTGTTCCCTACAGTATGTCCTTAGAAGGATGATATCCAAGAATATGAACCTGACTCTCCTTCTAGATGTACGGACAGCTTAATGCTATTGCAAAGGAGTTCAATTTTCCAAGTACAGCGGGGCTCTGCCTTTACCTTCATGTCAACGAGAGTGGTATCGTTACAACGCCCCGGATATCTGATGAATCGTGGCATATGCTGTGGAGTCACCTCTTTGACTTACCTAGCGTTCATCGTAGCCCCCCGATCGGAGGAAGAATCGAATTTGATATAGACTTCCAGCAAGCACGTTGGTATTCATCGTGGTTATCAACCTTGTATCGAGATCAAGCTGAACGTCCTTTCTCGCATGCCACACTTTCAATGGCTATATCATCTGAACCCCAAGACCTTGTTGACGGGGCCTTCCTTCATGGCCAGCTTCCTCCACCAGCTCAACACAGTCATAGTCATAGTCATAGTCATACTCCTCGGAAGCTATCACTCGTCAATCGTTTTGACCTACCTCCCAACCGTCCAGAAGGCAGGATTGAATCAAGGAGAAATTTAGGCCCGCCCGATGATATAGTCTTGAACACGAAAGCCTTTTCACCTATCGTTCATGAAGAAGAGCCCCGTTCAACCCGGGAGCAGCTTAATAACAGAGTAAAGTCCTGGAGGACGAGCGCTGTCGTGGAGCCCAGTTCTCTTGCAGGACGAGGACAAGTTTGTCTGGAAGCCCCTGATAATGTATCCCTTGATGGAGACGTACCAGCTAGTAACAAGGCTGAGCTCAACCTCGATGACTTCACTTGGTCCATTTCTTCTGCTGGTCCTGATCATGGCACCGCATCCTTTGAGTCATCCTCAGAGCGTCTACCTTCACCAGACATGGCCAGACGAATATTAGATGACTCCCCTCCCACTCCATCTACAGCAACTTCTTGGGGTCCACCTTTATCGTATCCTTCAACGCCTTTCAGCGATCACAGGCCCCCTTCTCTGGATCTTGCATTTCTCTCTGTCTTCAGCCCTGCTATGAGCCCCATCACAGCAACGTCCTGGGGCCCATCATCTACATCCTCGACATTTGATTTTTATCAGGAAGAACCTAGACCCCGGTCAATTCATCTCGGGGAGCGAGGGGAGTTCAGCCGTCCAGTGACACCGTCAACTGCCACTTCTTGCAATGTGCAATTTTCATACCCACCTTCATTAACTACCCCCTTCCATCATGTACAAAACTCCGATCCTGTACAGGAACTTAGACTGCCACCCAGGGCTCAACCGTGGCACTTTGTTTGGCCGTATTTCGAGCCCGGACCCACACCAGTGGGAAATCCACGACCGGAAGTTCAACCCTGGCATTTTGTCTGGCCTTACTTTGAAGATCAAAAGATAATAGAAAGTTCGATCGATATCATCAAGCCAGTTTCGACTTCAAGATATCCTTTTTTATCGATCTGTAAGCTCTTACCCGAAAATGCCTCAACTCGAAGTCATCTACTCATCTTCATCATGTAGACCCACCTGTTTACCCCTACTTCAATTTATACCCACCTGCTGCATCACTGGGCCTGGACAATGATAGTCCCCTGCCGGCCAAAGTAATTCTTGAGACACGTCACCTTTCTGTGCAAAGTTGTACGCATTTTTTTGAAAACATGCTGTATCGTTGATCATGGATATTTTCCAGATTCTCTTGTTGACTCACACGATATTGGGGTTTATTCAGAGATACAACAACCTGAAGACAGCTGCAATCCGATTTTTGTTGCATCATCGCAGTATCCTTTATTCAATATTTGTAAGTTTTTTACACTAGGGCAGGGTCTTCAGAGCATTTACTTTAGAGGAAGATCCTGCTATATATCCATCAAAGCCTTCATCCAGTATGTCAACAAATTCAAAACTGCCAAAATATCGCTGAGCATCTTCCAGTTTCTTCTCCAGCGACATGTTTATCATATGGCATATATCCCAGTCTTGTCATATGTAAACGGTATCTCTCCCACTAAACCGGACAAGTGTTCTCATACATGGACCTTAGATCCCGCCAAAGCCGTTGAAGTATCGACAAACAAGATAGCATTAGCGCAACAGCATATCAAAACTGCTCTTTCAGCTCATTACCCCAACTTCAATCTCTGTAAGCAGTAAATCAGTACGCTGCAGAAAAAATTGAAAACTGGAATTTTGATTCAGATCCAGCTGTGTATCCCGACTTTGATATCTATCCAGTCTCCTCAGAATATGATGAGAAGACGGCAATTCTTCCGCTGATCATTGTGTCCGGATCGCAGTATCCCGTTTTTGATTTATGCAGGTCTCATCTGATACCTATCGTCCCAGATTTCTGATTTGATTTTTCCAGATCCTGTGGTGTACCCCAACTTCAACATATATCCTCCTAAAGCTGGAAGTCATACGATTTCTATGCAAATCATTCCTAAAACAATTATTGTCACAAATAACGATGCCTGTGAGCTCAGTCCTAGTCTTCATATGTGATGCCTTACCATTCAACAGATCCCGTCCTTCGTCCTTATCCTATGGTGTATCCATACTTCGACTTGTATCCCTCCAAGTTACCTGTGGTGGTATCACCACAAATCACGGAGTTGACTCATTTTGCACCGACTCATACAACTTTTGACAACCGTACGCCCCCCACCTCACCCTTTTGTGCATTTTTTTCAAGATATGCAGATCCTATGTCTTATCCACATATTTCCCTTTACCCACCGGTCGCAGGTCAAGTCAACTTGGAAAGACTCAAGGCAGAACGAAGGGAATCTTTTTCATGCTACCCCTACCTTCAAATATGTGAGACTTTGCAATCGATCGTTCGGTCCCCTTGATCTGACTGGGTGATAAGATAAGCCGGTATATCCAAACTTGAGTATATATCCTCCAATCGCCGTAATTGTGTCGATCCCATCGCAACACGGGACCCAGGACAGCGTTCTGGCTTCAAGTAAGCCTCGCACAGGACCAAATCGAAGATCTCATCGTGACTTTCACGAAGAAGTCTTCCACGATTCTTCAATACGCACGCCCAGCGGTACCGGGCTGAGCCGCCCTGAGATTCGTCCACGACCTCTGAATGTTTTTTCCAACGGTCACCGACGCATCTCAACAACGCGGTCTCCAACAGGACCAGCATTGCACAAATCAGCCACACCACCCGCTCTCCCAAACAAGTTCTCCATCCCTTCGTCCCCAACGAATGGGATCCCCCGTTTGCCAAACGGCATGGACCAAATGACCGAGTTTAGAACTGAAACCTCAACAACTCGATTTTCTTTATCAACTCAACCGCCATCAAGGGATGCCATAACAGCCACGAGAAAAGTGACTATGACATTGTCATAAATCTCTACCAAAGCTGGTAGGTTTGTCGGCTCGCTTTGCCAAATAATTGACTAGCCAGACTTATACAGAACAAAATCAATTATGCACTCTGAACGCGCTCTGAACATTGCATGATCAGTTGATTATATTTCAAGAACAACCATTTCTTGCTGATTTGCGCCAGCATGATTCATAGATTTCTGGTTCCCTTATGTATCACATACAATAGTTTACTTCAATGGTGTTGATTAATGAGCTTGAAAACACCTTTATGTATATAGCTGCTGGAAAACTGCTAGCGAGAACATAAAAGAGGATCATCCGACTGAGGCTCAGACTGAGAACTGCTTTCGGTGATGATTGTCGATTCGGAGAACGTTGATGGTGCTGACGGAGGAGTTCTTGACGAAGTAGGGATTGATGGACCAGCGACGCGTGACATCCGCTGTTGCCTCTCCATCTCGTCCTTTATTTCTTTTTGCCGCCGATCATCTATGAATGCCAACTTCACCTGAGGACGGTATTGGCGGGAAAACAACCGGAGCAGGGTGAATTTTACTTTTTCTGTTGCAGCTGCAGCATTTGCCTTCTCGTTTGCTTTAGCTCTGGCAGCTCGCTCTTCCTTTTCCATTTCTAGCTCGAGATGATCACGAAGGATTTTTGCCCCAATACGAAGATCATCCATGTAACGAGGTATGAACCTATAGAATGGTTGGAAATTCTCCACCTGCATCAGACCATCGCCCACCCTTATTAGCAACCGAATATTTCGCCTAGTTGACATGGGAATTTTCACACCTCTGGTTTAAAACCCATCTACATCCATCCATAACAACAGTTGTGAACTATGACCATATTAGATCAAGAACAAGAACGCCCTCACCTCAATCGCATACTCGATTGCTCCTTTCGGTTTAATCAATTCTCGTTGTATGACGACGTTTGTAGACTTAAATTGCCTGAACTTGGGGCTCTCTGGGTCCCGGAGCAGGTTATCAGCAATAGTTGATAAGGTCTGGATGAAAGTCCAGCAAAGAGGGTTATGATCAAGGTTCAACTCGAATATCCATTAAAATGGGTTTACTTTGAGGGAAGAGCTAGCTTGCTCCTTGGAGTTGGGTCGAAGGATCCCTGGATCGATCAAACGGCGAAACGCCTGACGCCGGTCGTGTTCTGCTATGAGTTGTGTGGCTGACTTTTGCTTAGGGGCCTCACTGGCTCGGGCTAGAGCTGCTGCTGCTGCTGCATCAGCAGATGATAGAGATTTCTCAGGTAATTCAGGGAGAGACGACATTTCTAAATTTTTGAAGATAGCTGAGAGTTGGGTGCCGTGGTGATATCCTAGTCACGTTCTAATATAAGTGGTCATCACACTGCCACAAATCTCTGGCTATCACCGTGCCCTCGACATGGCCTTTTAACCTCTATTAGTTCTTAGTGTATTACTATTACGTCAGTCAGCTCACTTTGTCTCTTTCTGTGTGCCTGTTGTTGTATTCAGCTTGTTTTGCTCACTTCAAGTACATTATTCTTGCTGGAATTGGTATAATTTTAGAGCTGAGAAAAACACCTGCGAGCCACCTGAGTTACCTGTCACTCAAGTATATCATTTTCTGAATTTCTCTGATTCTATTTTGTAGAATTTGAAAGTGAAAGTGTCAGAGAGAAGTTGCATAAGATTAAGTGACCTATTAGGTAAGCCAAGATACCATATTATCAGTGGAGGACTGTCTAGAGCACACCTCACAAATGCTTGGCCCTAAAGAAACAGCAAGGTCCACAGCTAAGGTCTTTATGGTCTCACATTCTACATACCAATTCCACTGATGATCCAAGAAGAACACAAAAAAACCAACAATTTTGGAGACAGAAGACGCTGCAAATGCACCAAAGTCAGTTTTCGAATCAAGGTTCTTTAGCGCACTTCATGCGCCTGGCGAGAATCCTCAGATTGATCCTCGCCTCAAGGAACAGCATCTGGCGGCAACCAAGGGCGTAGTTTGGACGCGATTCCCTCCTGAACCTAATGGTTATCTACATATCGGACATTCAAAAGCCATATTCATCAACTTTGGGTACGCGGATTACCTTGGAGGGAAATGCTATCTGCGATATGACGACACCAACCCTGAGAAGGAGGAAGCTCGGTACTTTGAGAATATCTTAGAAATGGTTAGATGGCTCGGTTTTGAGCCGTGGAAGATCACTTACTCTAGTGATTATTTCGATAAGCTCTACTGCCTTGCTGTAGAGCTCATAAAAAGAGGAAAGGCTTATGTCTGCCATTGCACTCGTGAGTAATATGTCATCATAATGTTTGATCTCAAATTCATACCGGGTTTATGCAGAGGAGGAGATCAAGGCAGATCGTGGAGAGAAAAGAGCAAAACGTCGACCATGTATTCATCGTGATCGACCCGTCGAAGAGTCGGTCATCGAATTTGAAAACATGAAAAATGGGAAATACAAGCCGAAGGATGCTGCTCTTAGAATGAAACAGGACCTTGAAGACGGGAATCCCCAGATGTGGGATCTGACCGCCTATCGTGTCCTTGAAACACCTCACCATCGGACATATGACAAGTGGAAGATCTACCCTACGTATGATTTCACCCATTGTCTTGTCGATAGCATGGAAAACATCTCGTGGGTGATCCTATTCTCTTACTTTGGCTACATGCTTCATTTATGCCAGGCATTCGCTCTGTACAACAGAGTTCATTTCTTCTCGTCAATCTTACGATTGGCTTTGTGATGCTTTAGATGTCTACAAACCTAGACAATCCGAGTACGGTCGCCTGAACCTTGAAGGGACTATCATGTCGAAGCGAAAGATCTCAAGGCTTGTCGAAGAGGGTTTGGTCACTGACTGGGATGATCCCCGACTTTACACTCTTAATGCACTCAGACGTCGGGGTGTCCCACCAGGCGCTATCCTCTCATTTGTTGGCTCTCTTGGTGTCTCCACTGCGACTACTAGCATTGAGATCACTCGATTTGAACAGGCTGTCCGCCAGTATCTTGAGGGAACAGCTCCCCGTCTTCTCATGGTCCTATGTCCACTCAAGGTTATTCTTGAGAATGTTACCGAGGACTATGTTCTAATGATAGAGAAACCTCTTCACCCCAAAGTACCCGAGCTGGGTACAAGTAAGGTACCGCTCACCCGCACGATCTACATCGATCGTAGCGACTTTCGTCTCGAAGACTCTAAAGACTACTTCCGTCTAGCCCCAGGGAAGACAGTTGGATTGTTCCAAGCACCTCATCCTATCACCTGCACATCGTATAAGACAGATCCCAAAACAGGAATGGTCACTGAGCTGATTTGTAAATTGGAGGATGAAGGGCCTCGGAAGAAACCTCGAGCGTTTATCCAGTGGGTCGCTGAGCATACACCCTCTGGAAGCCCAATCCAAATTAACGAGGCTCGGATTTTCCACCGACTTTTCAAAAGTGATCGCCCCGACTCCGATTTCCAAAATGTCGATCCAGACAGTTTGGAAATTATCAAGGGAGCCATGATAGAAGTGGGTTTTTGGAATATGGCGATAAAATCTATCTCCAAAACTCGCAAAGAGGCCGAAGAACGGACGGAAAAAGCTCTCCAGGCAAACAAAAATGTCAACACGGCAACCGATGCACCCCGAATCACTAGCGATCAGCTCGTAGGTAACGAATGTATCAGATTCCAAGGCCTTCGAACAGCCTATTTTGCAGTCGATAGGGATTCTCGGATTGCAGCTTTCGATGAACCATTTGATGGACAGGCTGAGAAAAGACAAGGAGATTACTTAGTCTTGAACCAGATTGTTAGTTTGAAGGACTCTAAAAAATCTATCTGATAAGGATGTTCAAAGACACTGTTGATATCCAGGGTTGTAATGTAATAAAAAGTTCGGAATATTCCACCATGACAATGAGGTATACATACAGAAAATTGCGACAGGACATGAAAGGTAATAAAAAAAACTCTAAGCTACGAAGACAAGCGAAATTTAATATTCAGCTTCTTCAATGTCCGCGGAATCAATGCCAACTTCCTCATAATCCTTCTCCAAAGCAGCCAAGTCCTCACGAGCCTCGGAGAATTCACCTTCTTCCATACCCTCGCCAACATACCAATGTACGAAGGCACGTTTGGAGTATAGGAGATCGAATTTGTGGTCAAGACGACTCCAAGCAGGGCCAATGGCCGTAGTATTGGTCAACGAGCACACATTGCGGGAAACCTTTGCCAAATCACCGCCGGGTATGTGAGCAGGGGGCTCGTTGCAGATGCCGAGCTTGAAACCAGTAGGACACCAATCGACAAACTGAATAGTTTGCCTGGACTTGATAATGGAGACAGCAGCATTAACGTCCTTAGGAGCAACATCGCCACGAAAGAGCAAGGCACAAGCCACTGCTTTTAGGTGAATACATAGTTTGACACGAGAGACTAATGACTGACTGAGTTTGCCCTCTCGGGGATCACATTTGACCATCTGGTTGCCAGGTTCGAAGCAAGAAAAGGTCATATTAGTCACTGAATTTTGCTCGTGACTAGCGTTTTCAGCAGAGTTGATGGGGGCCAAGGTGGCAAGTGGAAAATGGATTCGAGGGAAGCTTTCAAGAAGCATAATCAGCAGGTCCTTCGATAATAAGAAAGACACGACGGACTCACGGGACCAAATTGGTTTGGAATTCGTTCAAGTCGACATTCAAGGAGCCATCAAAACGTAGCGAGGCGGTGACGGAGGATACAACTTGGGCAATCAGCCTATTGAGATTTAAAAAGGAAGGATATTTGTTGGAGAAGTTTTTTTTGCAAATGTCGTAAATCGATTCATTATCCATCTAGATTTCTAGAGTTAGGATTGCAAGATGGGAGGGCGTTGATTTGCATGCCAAGTCTCACCATAAAACTACAGTCGGAATGTTCAAGAGTCGTGTGGGTGGTGAGAACCGAGTTGTAAGGCTCAACAGTGGAGGTTGCCGTTTCAGGACCTGGATACAAGGCCAATTCTAACCTAGACTTTTTGCCGTAGTCCATAGAAAGACACTCGAGCAGGAGAGCTCCAAAACCAGAGCCAGTACCACCACCGAGCGAGTGGAAAACGAAGAAGCCCTGAAGACCAGAGCAGTTGTCTGTGAGGCGGCGAACCCTATCCATCGTATCCTCCAACATGGTTCTTCCAATGGTGTAGTACCCTCGCGCGTCTATGAGGTGCTATAATGACCCAATTTAGAAAGTGCGAACATAAAGGATACGTACAATTGTTAGCAGCGTCCTCCTTGCCATTGATCAAAGTGTCGGGGTTAAAGAAATTCTTGAAAGGGCCGGTCTTTACATCATCGATGACACTGGGTTCAAGATCCACGTAGAGCGAGCGAGGCACATGCTTGCCACTAGAAGTTTCGGAGAAGAAAGTACGAAGGCCATCATCTTCAGCTGAACAACCTTCCATGAGGCGCCCATCATACTGAAAGTGATTAAGTACTAGACAAAACGTACGAACGAAAGAAACACACGTCAAGCATGTGTTCCCTAGTATAGAGCTCCCCTGTGATAATCGGATCAGTATCATCCTCTTCTCGCGACAGCGAACAAAACGCGTGTTGCCGTGTATCATTCTCGCGACAAAAGCAAGATATGCTTACAGCAGGAATTGCCAATCTGAATACCACCCTGGCCTACGTGCAGAGAGATGACTTCACGCATTCCTAAAATGGGAAGACTGTATGGGGATGCATATGTGCGGTCAGTGCATAGGAAATGTGCAAAGCTATCGAAAGGCACTAACAAGGGAATAGAAGGAAGCCAATGACGAGAAAGCACTGTACCACCCCATTAATTTTATATACGGATGTATAACTTTCACACGATAAAACACTTGTCACAGATAAACTATCAATGCTTTTCCGCTGCACTGTCAACTCAATCAAAATTGATTTGACCACTCTGTCGGGCACGAACAGACAATGAGACATGCACTAGATATTTTTGCAAACTTTTAGAGGTCAATTATGGGTATGTGAACAACGTTCCAGAATGGCATAACTTTAGCCGTTTTGATGGCAGATCAGGAGTTATGTTAATATGAATATGAACAAGATTCAGAAAATTCAAGGTGAGCAAGGTCCAACTAATTGGTTTGGCCAATATGCTATTCGATGGCATCAAAATGAAGCCATCATCTATCAATATGAGAGGGGGTTGGTACATGTCGGATTTGTGTTGACCAATGTCTACCCTGCCCACCAAGCGCAGCATGATATCTTGCCACACTAACGCCATAAACGCATTGGAAGCCTACGAAGCGGCAACCAATGCAAGTTGTTTATACACCTCACGCCTCACTTTGTGATACAACTCCGAAACGTTCCCCTCCAACTCGACGGATCCTTTCGCTTTCTTTCGAACTGCTATGGTTTCTTCAGTGGGGCTTTCTTCATCATCACCCAATCTAGATCCTCCACAGATGAGAACACCTTCACCAACCAATCTGGCCTGAACGTTGATTGCGGAAAGTCTGTGCTTGAGTGCAGTCAACTTCAGTTCACCAATCATTGTCGAATGAGGAAGCGCAGCCCTTGGACGTGATCCTAGTATACGATTCCTTGAAGAGTTGCTCGCTTCCTCTCTGTCTGTGGGGGTAGGTAGACAGGCAGACTCGAGTGTAGGAATTGTCGACGTGGCATGGGCAATAACACGGCCACGGACGTAGCCTATCTCGTTGTCTTCAAACTAGAAAGTGTCGGAAGGTAAAGTATAATGTAATTGGTATATGGACTCACCCTAGACATCCGAAGAGAGGTAAGGAGGTCCTCACTAATGGATATAGAGAAAGTATTCGTCTGTTGCCCAATCTGGACACTCTCACCAACCGAAGGAGCGTAAATATCTTTAGTCATTGTACGGATATTACTCCAACTTTCGAGGAGAGAATTTGTAGCTGGTTCAGATGCCGAGACAAGGATCTACAATAGACGGTGAGGATCTCGTGTAAATAATTGTTTGTAGGCATCTAACCATTTTTCGGGGGTTGACCTGAGGTATAATTGTTTTAACGGCACGTCCATCGCTGAGACCCTCCAAATCGACAAATAATAACCGACAGGCTAACTGAACATCGACATTCATTGTCACATATTTAGATGGGGGCTCTTTTATTTTCTGCAAGAAACACCTCAGTAAACAACGACTGACCATAACCAAGCCTGTATACCTTGGCTTCTTCCTCCTGCTGAAGTTTTCGCTTGTAGTCTTTGATTTCGTCACTCTCAGCTGCATCCTCTAATGCCCTCCCTTTTCGCAACCACATGCCTACATCAATGGTTTCACCATATTCGTCGACTCTTCGCTTCTTTTCAACATATGGAAACATCCGGAAGCGCTGCGCTTGACTTCCGGCAGTTTTGAAGAATGAAGTTGCCCTTGAAACATTTCCCTTCAAATATATGTCGAATGAAAGGAATTGTTTCGTCAAGCCTTCATCCCCATCCAATGCCCAGTCCGACGAGTCTAAGTTATCCGCTTTGCGCCGCCGCAATTTTCCATCATCATCATCCAGATCTACGTCCATATCGTCCTCCAGTGTCCTCCTCACTTCATCTTCCTCATCGGCGTCTGAGTCGGAATCCGACTCACTTTCATCCTCGTCAGCTTCAAGTATGCGTTGATTACGCACAAGTGCGGCTTGTTGGGCAGCTTCCTTATCTTTCCTTTCCCTTTCATGCTGGAGGTAGGCATCCAATTCAGCGCCTTGTAGCGGTACTTTGCTGTGCATCTGGCAAGGTCTTAGAGTTGCCTATCATTTGACCTTTTTCTCACCTTCAAGTCGAGAGTTCCATCTAACATGATATTACTACCGATTTTGCCCTTGTCCCACTTGTCATCAACACGCTGTCGGTCGTTCCACCGGTCGAAAAGCAACCGACCAAGCGTTCCCTCGTTTTCCCGACTGGTGAGTAAAACAACATTATCAGGAATTGCAGCAAAATCAGCAAACATATTTCTCGAGGGACCGTGAGACAAAGAAGCTGGGACAGCTAGAATGAGCTTTGGATCTTTGGAAGAGTAGGTTTGAAGTAGCGCTTGAGGATTGGGGAAAACTTCCAGATGTCTAGGAACTGATTTAATTAATCGTCAATTTCCACCAAGGTATCAGACTTGCTTGAATCGCAGGGAGAACGCCCCGAGTGCTTCATTGTCGTCGTCGTCGTCTCGTTTCCGTTTGTTACGTTCTTTTGCTGTCTCTTCGCCCACATCCTCCTTGCTGATCGTACCCCCCAACCACTCCATCATACTCCGCACAAAAGCGAGCATATCCTTCCCAGTTCTAGCGAGTAGACATATTGGGTACCGTAGACGTGAATAATTCCAATGTTGATCCAACAGAACAAGAAGTTCCAGTATACGAGTGCTGGAGTCACACGGAAGTAAAAGAGAGGACCGAGAGGAAAGTGTTGCAGTTATTGTGTCTGGAGACCCATGAGCCGAAAAACAAGTTGAGGCCTAGGTTCAGCTCACCTATCAAGGCTGCATCTCTATCTTTCCGTCGACTCGTGATAACATTGCCTCGGCCGGCATCAGTTATGAGGAGGTCTGGTCTTGCTAGCGGTTCAAATATCTCACCGCTAGCATTCCTCATGAGTATAGTTCCATCCAGATGCCGTTCTCTCATATGGTTCATGTGAACGGCGTAGATGATGGTCCCTGATGTTGGCGAGCGGATTTTCCATATTGTTCCACCTAGGGAATGCCCTGCGTTAAATGGCGTGATGGTGATCCCCTGGCACTTCCCTAAAAGTGATAAAGTTAGTCCGTCCCTTGCACCACCACAGTGCAGAGCACACCTTGAAGGTGGGTTGGCTGTGAATAACGAAGCGTGTTGAGATGTTCAAAAGCATCCTGTACTTCTACCAGAGTAGAGATATATCTACCCGACTTGGTATGTGGAGGGTCATGGGGCATTTCGCCATTGTCCTCTGGGCGTATTCCGTCGCGCTCCTCTTCTTGTATTGGTTCGTCATCGATGTCCTGCTCATCCCTGATCCCTTCTACGTCTTCTATTGCTGCTATTTTCCCCATCGCCTGAACAGGTAGCGTTGAGTATGCTGTGGCCTTCAAACCCCATCTTGAGTATGCGTATGGATACAATCCAGAATGGGCCAGGTCCCCATGGGAGAGTAGCACTAGATCAATTGTAGGCGCGATCCTAGAAACATTGTTAGTTGCTGAACACAGATATCATTCGTGCAGGTACTGACTGACGGAGAGTTTCGCAATACTCTGTCCAGTAATACTGAAATTTCGAATTACCATCGCCCTCGGCTGGTACGGAAGGACTTTCAGGTGACCAGTCAGGTGAACCACAGTCCAGCAGGATGCGGACATCGTCGACCTGGAGCAAATATGACAGTGGAGAGACGGAATCTGAGCGAGCAGCGCCAGATAGTGGAGTGAAAGTAATCATAGCTTCCTGGGAAAGTGTACCTCACTCGGCTGAAGATTGTTTTGAGTCGATGTTCATGCCAAGCATCATGGCCTTATTTAAGTGACTTCACAAGTTTAACAAGACGAGTGTCTTTCAACAGGAACTGGAGTTAAATTAAATGAAAATACTGAGAGTGATCAAACCAACGTCATTGAAACATACTACTCGTCATACGCTTTGTCTTTCTAGCACTCATCTATCTTCAACAATCGAATGGTCCAGCTCAGCCCATGGAATCTCTGTCTTCCTGATTCCTATGCCAGAAATGTCTTGTTATTGTTGTTTATCTTTCCTCCCTTCTCGTTTGCAGCCCCAATTCGCGATTCCTCGGAACCCTCAAATTGGTTGGCTTGTCTGACAGCTCTTTTGATCTTTTCTGTTATATGCTTGTCGACATTCAAGATTCTTTTCGTTCGACACCGCAAGTTTATCAATCTGAGAGGCCCACCGCCAGTTCACAGACAATGTCTATCCAGGAGCATGAAATTATTCAAATTTTCCGCATATGCGTGTAAAAGTGACGAAAACTGTAAGGCAGGCTTTCTCATTGGCTTGTTTGGTTCTCCGTCTTTTGAAATCCGCTCAAAACCAAGCGACCTCACCTTGATATATGGCGAAGATACATCTGGATCTTCTCAAAAACACGATGTCTCTGGCGACACAGTAACAACCTATAAGACGAAGAGTTCTACCCTTTCGACTGGCCCAATTGTCCTCTTCAACAATCAGACTCCATCTCATATACACAAATACAACAACAGGCCTTCCCGCTTTTCTCCATCCTTGACCAAGAGCACCATATCTCGGTTTCTGCATTCACAACTGTCATTTGACCTCGGCAGAATCGGCCGGAAAAAAGGGCATGTTGAAGTATCAGCCTCTCGAGAGTCCCTCCCTTGGCCCCATAATCATCTTGAGCATACAACCCTTCGCCTAGTAAAGCTTTACACTGAGCCTGAAGCTTCCCTACCTTTCTACACGGATCCTGGGCCTATTCCTGGACTCGCATCGCCACAAGCTACCCACGGATTTACAGTAGCCCACCTGAACCGCTCTTGTCTATCCCCCGTATCGTCCCTTCCGTCCCTCCCCACTCGTAGTCCGGACGTCGAGGATCATATGCCTGTAGCCTCTCTCTCAGACAAAAGAGCTGATCATCCTTACAACAATGCTCTCCTCCCCCTTGTGAAGCCCGGTCGCCATAGATCTCGGAGAGCCTCACTTTCACCGAACTTGAGTGTGATTGAGGAGATTTGCCATGTGTCTGTTTCTAACCTTCCAGGGTCTACTAACGGGCAAACTGGTCCCACATGCGATAACATGAAGAGCCCTCTGACGATCTTCAGTGCCTATGACAACTTAAAACGGAGGGAGAAATCGAGGCCCTCTACACTTCGTACTCGACGGAGCCCACCGCTAGGCCCCTCCCCGCTTCGTTCAATGATACTGCCTGACATTGTTGAGAGCGACCACTCTGTCCCAGGATGCACCACGGTCAACGAGATTAAGGGTTGTCCTGTGCCCAGGCGAAAGCCCCTTCAATATCATCGGGTCGGCCTAGGAATACCTTCTGTTAAGCTTTCACCACCGGACAAAGAAGGGATCAAATCACAAGACTGTCAAGAGAACACCTCAGAAGGGAATACAGGGAGTAAGGAAAGTATGCTGGATTTCCTTCGTGAACTTGCGGAAGAAACAAGAGAATGGGATGAAAGCATCGTGCTAGATGAAGGTTTTAGGAACATGATCCAACGCTCTCAGGCAATTCTTGGCTGCACTTCATTAGAGAATGTAAACATCAAGTGTTCAACGCCCAAGATCCCTCCTGGGTCTGATGGCAATAAAACATCCCCCAAATTTGTTTCATTCTGGCTAGAAGATTCTCCGAGCCCGTGAACAAAGGTTTGTGTGCTCGTAAATATAAATCAAAGTCACATACATAAACGTCGGTGTCATTGAGGGGTCCCTTCATTCCTTCCATATGTCGTTCGTTCTCTTTCTATGTTTTTACTTCATGCCTTTATCGTAAACTACTGAAATGCATTCATTACAAATGTGTAATTCGCGTCACCCTAGCCCGCCTTTGTTAACCATTTCTTCAATGTCACTTGTCCCGCTTTCTCAACTACCCTCCTGACATCTTTTATCTCCAACGCCAGTCTATATCTGGAAAACTCTTTGGCCATAGAATTTGAGGAAGAAATAGCAGTAGCAGCGACAAATATTCGAGAAGCTACAAGGAACTCGAAAGCCTATGAACACAGTGATCAGTATATAGGCTATTGTAACAAAAGAGGCTCACGCTGAGCAGAATAGCCTTGCTACACCGAACCATCCCAACACTTCCCCCGTTGACTTGAACCGGGGCAACCATCGATGCTCGAAGCTGATTTCGAAATGCAGCGAAAAGCATCTCAAAGGTGAAGATGTCGTGGCCAGATGTTATGATGTGGATGGATGAAATCAAGAGACACAGGACAGGATATGGGAGATCTGAAAACAGGTTCGACCTCAAGTTTCCCAGGAGCAAGAGATCAACATACCTAAGGAATCGTACGAGGGCGGTCTTGAGCGTTGCGAGCTGATAGCTTGAGAAATTATTGAGGGAGATAGGAAAGGAGAGGTTGGTGAGAGTTGAGTCATTGCATAAATCTACAAGAGTTCGAGCCATCAGTCGAAGTTCCTGCATGTGAATACTCACCAATAAGCGATGCAGTAGCCTAGGATCCTTTGTTATACCCACTGTATCCTTCATCATATTGATCACCTCTTTGTCTTGAAAACATTCGGATGTTCGTTTTGACCAAATGCCATTCCAATCATCCACAAGTTCCGGGTTTTTCTCGGTTGGGGATATCGGGGTGCATAAAATTCTCTTGGCAAGAGATAGAACGTCTGCCGTTGTAGATATTCCAGCGGTGCGAATAACCCGACCAGAAAAGCGGCTTTTCACTCGCTTCTCTAGCAGGTTGATGGTATCAATGCGTGTTGTAATGCCGACAACAGCAAGCCCTTTGTTATCCATGCTTGTTCGGCATCCTTGCACGGTATCTAACAGACAATATAGCAACGCTTGCCTTGGATGAAGGGCGAACAAGTCAAAGGCGTCAAGGACAACTACAGTCGGACGGGAGAGGGTGGTGATAACGGATATCAGAGCAGGGAGATGGGAGGATGGTGGCAATGCTAATCCTAGTCCACCAGATTGAGACTCTTGTCGGTCAAGGAAGGGGTTCTCATCCTGTTCGATGAAGGGGTCATCGTTGTCATTGTCCACTTGGAGGAATGATCGCCCGGTCTGTTGGCCAAGCTGGTATGCAATTTCACGCATCGCTAGGCGATCAGTGCGATGTATCCAGCCAGATAGCCGAACGACTATCGGTGGCTCTGGGAGGTCGTCCAGGCATTGATCGAGTATCTGAAAGGTCTAATTATTTTTGAATCAGAGAAAAACGAAATATTCGCCTCACTGTGGACTTTCCAGATCCTCGAGGTCCTAAGACTAGGCAACTGTTTCCTTCTGAGCGTGTGACAGTGCCCAGAAGAAGATCTTGTAGAAGCCCTTTTGCAGACTTTTGGTCATCACTCATATCAATGATTGCAGTAGGGGCTTGGAGGGTATGAAGAATGGCTTTTTTCTGAGCATTAAGGCAAGGATAGTATTGTAAAGGAAGATGTTTGGAAGTAAGTAGGGAGTCTCGCTCCGATGGCGATCGCGTGGTCAGGGCCTTTTGTTTGGATCTTGGCGGGGTAGCAAGGGGATCGCAGGGCTCTGAAGGCGGCTGAGATAGAGGCAAGGATAATTGTGCGTACGGTGGAAGTGGTGGTACTTCGACGACCAATTTCTTTGAATATGACCGTTTGACTCGAGTTGAGGATTCCAGTGGATTCGAACTGAGTTCCACGGAAGCCTTTGTAATCTTGGATTGTATCTCTGCAAGTTGCCTCTTACTGGGAGAAGAGATAGCCACAGATTGGGTGTTATCTGGTACATGATTGGCCTCGGCTTGTGATCCGTCTGGAGCATTCTCTTCCTTTTTCCTGTAGGTTCTCCGCTTTATGGGAGTTGTTATCGATGCAGGAGTAGCTACCAGTCGCTCTTCAGTGTGGGATTGGCAAGAGGGTGCAGTTGACAGTGTTGCACGTTTCGGGGGAGAGACGTGAAGATCGCCTGAGGCTTTGCGCTTGGGGGGCATATATGACGATGAGCTCAAATTGTCCTTAAATTGTCGCGTTCCTTGTGTACTCGCGCTGTCACACTCACGCGATTGAAATCACAGAAATCATCCCCCAATTAAAATTGCGATTGTGACTATGGGTCTCACAGGGTTTGCTTTCTTGGGTTTCCACTCGAATGTGTACTTACTTATCTATGGTTTAGATTGGCTCGATGGATCAATGCCCCTCCACAGGCGTTGAGTATGGTCTGCGAGAATATTATGGTGAACCACCATGTATGAATGTCAGGAATTCGACCGTTCTTAGCGCCCTCATGTAGAACAGGCAGTTATCCGGGGGAAATGGAACATATCTGTCAGATCGTACCGCTCAACATTTGACCAGTCGGCTGGTCATCAGGATCGCATTATGTGTGCCCTCACCATGAATGATAATGTTTTTGTGCTCTTGGAAGACCCTGCAGCACCAATGAGGGCAGATGTGCTTGCAGCCGCTCCCCCTGGTCAAGAGTCCAACTTTTTACAGACGTGCTCACATTTTCGTACAACCTTCCTCACCCTTCGACCCCCTGGTGCTCTCGAACAATTAATGGCTCAGATGAAGGCCAGATGGGTGTCTGTACGTCAAGCTACCGCTGCTTCAACGCGAGGAGGTCCAGCACCTAGCCAGCAGATCACAATCGACGGACAGGTCTTTTCTATTGGAGATGATTGGATTGTCAGGATAGGGAACGTTGCCCTTGCAGGTGGTGCAATCAAGGGTATGCTCCTGGAGGTAAGCTCCTTTCTTTCAATAGTTCGATTTCCTATGATCTTTCTAGGCTGAATATCTGCCTTTACCTCTTTTACACTCCTCTAATATCGACGGAACTTCAGAGTTACTGTCCAATCTCCTCACATCAATCCTTCCAAACATTCGAGATGCCAAAACAGTAGCCGTCACCATGAGCGAGGCTCAGTGGCAGGACTCGATGTATGCCCGGGAAGATCCTATCTCAGAAACGGACCGAATGGACACTGACGATATTTATGTGGTTGGTCATGAAGATATTCCCGAGAGCAAAAGAGGTGACTGGATAGGACTCGACCGTGAACGTCGATCAGCTTTTGTGATCCTGGGGGCTTTACGGTCTGAAGGACTGCTGTAACCCCAGCGTTTTTTTTATCATGTGTAGAATTACTGTATACATGTTGAGTGAACGCTTGAGAGTAAAATTTTACTGTGCGCGAATCATAGGCGCCATTCCCGGGAACATGCATGACATGCTCTAACTGGGTCGTTTTCCCCGTCATTGCATCGTGCTGTTCAAACTCTCGCTAGCTCATGGGAATATAAACCTTTCTCAAAATGCTCTACAATGCAGCCCAGATCCTGAAAGGATGTTGGAAGGAACATCAGCATCCCTTTGGGTTCAGATGTGAGTCAACAACGCGGCATTTCTACCAGAACCGGCAGCTTGAGTTGTATGCCTCGAAGGAGGCGCAACGACTCACACTTCGTCAACTTGTACGCATCATCGTTTATGTTACAGTAACAAGTTCTAATAGTCTACTCTTCTGCTGTTAGGTTTTCTATGGACGGCATATGAACGAAGAGCGCTTGATCAAAGTACGACTGTCGTCTGTCAGTCGCAAAAGCCTGGCTTACTATCAAAAAATGTAGACAGCCAATTACGTACGCACTGAACTACCTGTACGGATTGCGCATCGTCTACGCGATCTTCAGGCCCTACCATATGTGGTTGTGACTCAGGAAGGTGTTGCCAGAGTATACGAGGTCTGTCCTTCTTCTTTGCTCAGATTTTCAGCCATTGAACTATTCCAGCTATATTGGTCCGCGTTCGAGAAGTGGGTGCTGCTTCACGCAATCTTTCTCCTCTTATCAGAGGCTTTTTTCCCTGCAGGTTTCGTTGTTATCCTCCCATTACCTCACTCTCCGAGAATGAGAAGTTTTGTGATTTTGTGCGCGGATTATTGGATAAGCAGTGCGTTTTTAATTTTTCCCGACGACAGTTCAAGCAAATGAACTTTTTTCCCCAAGCGCAACGGTTATCCCAAATCTCTCTCTTGGTCTTTCCCTCTCCTCGCCCTATTTAGCTCCCGACCAACTTGATTCCGTCATGCGCAGGATGTTGACGTCTCGGATCTCGCGACGAGTACTGGCAGAACATCATATCGCCCTCACCGAAATCTTTATGGGTCAACGTGAGAAGCAGGCGGCTGGAGAACCCCATGTTGGAATTATTTTCACTGGATTGAAGGTGAAGAAGAGCATCGAGCGTTGTGTGAAGTTACTCAGGCAAAGACCGACGTGGGTAGAGGATTTCAAGGGAAAAGAATTCCATGTTCAACCCTGGCCAGAGGTGGTTGTTGATGGACAACTTGACACCCATTTTCCCTATATCAAAGAGCATTTAGAGTGAGTAGTGTGATCTTCCATATTATCTACTAATCTGAAATGCAGGTACATAATCTTCGAGATCCTGAAAAATGTGAATGTTTCCCTTTTTCAACTTGATTACATCTCAACTTGATCTATAGTCAATGCGAGCAACAGTTATAGCTCATCAGGGTAAATCTCAAATTCCCCCGATATGCGTGACTATTGCCGCTGGCGAGAACGACGTTGGTATCCGGATATCGGATCAAGGTTCGTGAATTCTACTTGGATTTCACCCCACAAGAATGCTCAATGTCGTTGAGGTGGCGGGCTTTTCACTCCTGAGTGTCAAGTAAAAGAGCCAGCTGATCTTTTCTCATTTTCACACTTCCGCAATGCGGCCCGAATGGAAAACTCTCGTATAGGTGCCCTACGGTCTGCAAGTGTAAGTGAAGAAGGAGTACGTGCTACTGTTGATGAGCAAATACAACGATGGAACTATGCCAAGGTACATGAAATAGAGGTATCTAATGCTAACATTGAGATGTATCCACGAATTGGGATTGGCCTTCCAATGAGTAACATTTTCGCCACGTACGTTGATGTCCATCAGGTCTTGGAGGCGTTCCTACTCACATCAATGAATCAGCTACTTTGGTGGCTCCTTAGAGCTGGTTTCGCTCGACGGCTGGGGTATGTGATGCCCTTCATGAGTTTGTCCGAAGGCTCATATTTATATAGGAACTGACGCTTATTTACGTCTCCCAAAATTAGTAAATTCAACACCGATTTTCCGTCATATCTGTTCTCACTCCATCACCATAATAGGGAACAAACCTTGAGGGGATCGAAGTCTAATTTTTGCCCTGTTCTAGTTTTCCTGTTTGGAACTTGCTTCTTCATATGTCAATCAAACTACTTGTTTCCATAGCACCGAACTCATGCCTGGTGCAATTTCTTGTACTGCGATGTTACGGCATCTGAGCTTCAAGTTCCTGACAAAAGTGGTGGCATCGAAGCCCTAGACCGGTGTTTAGAGTCATTCGTCCACGACGGCGACGAGTTGATTGCTTCCCCCTGGCTCTTTGCCCTGCCTGAAGATAAATCATTTGTATAATCTAATCGCATAGTGAAACGAAAAGCAAGTGTACTGTATGGTGATCCGCCTTTTTGGCCCTATAACATGGTGTGTTTTGTCATTCTTCGAGGAGGGTGGCTGTAACCACTACTAGTTCTAAAAATCCTTAATTTCAATAAAACAATATTTTTGGGCTGGGGGGTTAGTCGACCCTGAACTAGGCATTTTCTGGCCACTACCAAAAATGACTCCCCTCATTCTTTCATCATGACAGAATTCCCACCTCCTCCGGCATATTCAGAAGAGGAATTCGATCAGAAAATATCGCTTGTAACACAGCTATCTCTCGATCAATACCGAAATCATGTTGAGGGCGATGATCAGTGGGAGACACGGGATGAGGTTGTGTTTGCTACGGACGTGCAGAGGCATTCTATTCAAAGATTCAGCGGAGCCCAGGAGACCCTGCGGACGAGTGCACTGGTAGATCACCATTCTACAGCCAGGCCCATTTCCGAGATGCGATCTACGCAGGTTCATCAGACAAATCTGTCGGGCAGCAATTTATCAGATTCATTTTCAAAGCCAAGGTGTGCAGAAGCCGATCTGGACACCTATGGTCCGCGCGCAGCGCCAGCATATGCCAGTGTGCCCCCACCACCGCCGATTTTGACCAATCCCTACGGCTCGCCCATCTCAATCACTTCTGATCCTCGCCCACAGCTGAGCGCCACACTAGATATTGCGGTTCCATTGGCGGATGAATCGCCTCACAGGCAGTTGCCTTATCTACCTTCCGAGACTTCAGCGGCCCGCGCCTCTTTTACTTTGACAGACCCTTCGACTCGAGGACTTCCACAAATACCTTCACAGTTTCCAGCGAGCCCTGGCATGAATTTCAACGTTGAGCAAAAGTCTCCTACAACTCAACAGCGCCCTCCCCAGTTGCAATCTAGCGCTATACTTAATCCAAAGCCCTCGCTGTCTCTCCACTCAGTACCGTCTTCCCGATCAAAGCTACCAAACAATCCCAGTCATTTTCAAGACTACGATTCTAACCCAACAGTAAACTTGACACCGCAGACCATGCAAGGTCCAAGAATCAATGTAGATTTGTCCATGGTGTATGGGAAACGCCCTGCGGTCCAAGATTCTGCACCTCCACAAGTACTTGATGTGTCCACCCTCTATAAGTAAGTCAGCTGTGCGTGAAGCCTCACACAAGGGTACTTCTCTGACTTTAATAGTTCGTCAGTCTCTGCGCATCTCGGACTTGCACAACCAAAGGCAACTGCAAAGTTACTTAGCCCAGGGCGGCAATCGTGCGTCAGATTTTTGTTTGTTATCATCTTGACAATTGATGGTCGTTTCTCGATTTCAGCTATCAGTTGGTTTCAAGTACTTCAACTTACAATCCTCCGCAGGCAACCCACTCGGCGCCCGATAGATATGGGCCACCCTATGCTACTCCAATACAGGCGCGACCATCCAATTTGACTCTTCAGAATCCTTTCATACGCTCTCCGACTCCTACATATCCTGCCGGACACAACACCAACCCTATGTCTCAGATTTTGGCTGCCGCCAACGGGGAGAAGTTTAACAGTAATTACTCGCCAATGCCACCGTATCCCGCAGCATGGACAGAGTCTTCCAATTCCTACCGTTGATTCAATACATTCACTCCCTTCATTTTGATTATTCTTTTTTGCATCTACAATTTATTACACGGTGCTCGATCGCAGTCCGTCCCTTCATTCTTATGCTTGTCCCCATACAACACGTTCTTTGATAGCACTGATGATTGTAATTCAGAGCAGACCAAGGATAGTATGTCAGGCAAAATGCCAGCTACGTCGCCTCAGCAAGATTCTTGATTTAATTTCTCAGCGCAGCCATTGTTCAAGAATGCAACAATTATGACATTTAAAATTGAGTTGGAGCAAGAATTTAAAGTAACACGTTCTCAAGAAAATGTCTGCTACAGTTTGACTAGACGAAAAGCTTGAATTAGTCCCTGATAATCAACCCAGTGCAAGTAAGACCTAACGAACCCCAGAATGACCAATGTATTAATGAGCGTGCTTTAAGCAAACCAGCTCTTTATACTTTTATGAGCCCCGCCTGGGATTGCGCCACAAGGGAGGGTGTCGACTCTGAAACTACCTCAGATAGGTGTACAAAAATAAAGGGACGTTGCTGAGTCGGTGGTCCCACATAATTATAGTACATGGTAGTGATCGCTGTACGACATCCAGCGCATCGATGTTGATCATTTCTTGTCGAGGCAGCCCCAGGAAGGACCTAGGTAAACTCTCACCAGTGAAGTCGACACTGCTACGAAAACCTAAATTCGGTGTTCGAAGAGTAGACTGATTCACTGCTAATGTTTTACATTAGATTTATAATAAAACTACAGTGATGATGAAAAACATACCATCCACGAAACGTCCATAAAATTCGAGGAAATAAATTGGAAGCACGCCGGTGATTCAACTTGGCATTGCCGTGTGAAAATGACATATGAACGTCATTCCGAGCCTGATATATTGAACTCAAGATGGCGAACCAATATGCCCATATACTCCCTCCGAGTTGGAAAGCCCAAGTCACTGCTTGGCTTGCGGAGGACACGCCGTCATTTGATTACGCCGGATTCGTTGTCGGCGAAGCGGAACGAGAAGCGTTCCTGTTTGGAAAGGGAAATCAACGGGCCATCCTCGCAGGATGTCCATTTTTCACGGAGGTCTTTAAACAATTAGGTTGCTCGTAAGTGACATATCTCAATTTTTTGTTGAATTCATAGCGATGCAGTACTCACATTACCAATTAAATTTTTCGTGCAGGGTAGAATGGCACCTTGACGAAGGTGCATATTTTGAACCTGTCAAACATATTGCCACTGTTCATGGCAAAGCTCGACACCTCTTACTCGGCGAGCGAGTTGCCCTGAACATCCTGGCAAGGTGCAGCGGTATTGCCACCAAGTGTGTTTTCACTTCCATGATACCTCTGATCATTCATTTCCATTCTAGAGCCAAGAAGATCCTAGATAAGGCTGATACTTGCGGCTTCACAGGCTTAATCGCAGGTACTCGTAAAACAACTCCGGGATTCCGCCTCGTGGAAAAGTATGCCATGCTCGTTGGAGGCATTGATCCTCATCGCCATGATCTCTCGAGTATGATTATGCTTAAGGATAATCATATCTGGTCATCCGGTACACACTTTTCCTGGATTATATACCTTCATCTTAGTGAAAATTTCCTGGAAAGGCTCAATTGGCGAGGCAATCAAGCAAGCTCGCAGAGTTGGTGGGTTCAGTCTTCTCCTTGATGTCGAAGTAAGAAATAGGGAGGAAGCCGAGGAAGCCATCGAGGCTGGGGCAGATGTTATCATGCTCGATAACATGGAGGGAGAAGAGCTTTTCAGTGTGGCTACTGATTTGAAAGAGAAATGGAAGGGGAAGCGCAAATTTTTGTTCGAGTCGAGTGGAAATATCACAGAAGACAATCTGCAAGAAAGAGTCCATAATTGTGTGTCCTCATTAAAGTGTTCGTGAGGCAGGAGGCTGACTGAAGTATAGCTATAGATATTTTGAGTACCAGTGCAGTCCATCAGTCGGTCCAACACATAGATTTCAGTCTTAAGCTACAGAAGCCCAAACCTGAATCTGCCTAGCGCACCATGTAGACTATGTTATCTGGACAAATTGAACAACTGTGCTGCGTTCCTCCCCCTCACTCCATCTGTATCTGCGGCAGTCCAACCTCGGACAGCATTTATAGCTTCCAAGTTGTCGACCACACTTCTCCATTTTTCAGTCTCGACCAAAGGCGGAAAGAAAGGATGGTCTGTGCCGAAGAGCATCCTATCACTGCCAGTGCTCCTGTTCAATTCCTCTTTAACGGAGGAATCTTGTTCATAACGCGCCGCACGCGCAATCGTATCACTGACGAAGCCAAGTTCTTCTGGGCCATAGGCAACTGCATCGAAGTAAAACTTTCCAAGGTAGAAACGTGCATCATGTTTCAGACGAGAAGCAACAATGGGGTCATGATTGATGCACGATGCAAGACGCGAAGACAGAAGTGGTAGTGCACCGCCGGAATGGGCGAGCAAGAGACGGAGGTTGGGGAAGCGGTCAAAAACACCTGATAGAACGAGTCTCGTCGCCGCCTGTCAAACAATTTAGTGCTTGTCCCTAAGTAGAATCCAGAAAAACATACAATAGTCGTTTCGAATGGGAACCCAAGGGCTAATGGTAGTACATGGCCATTTTCTTGATCTCCATATGCTTTAGCGTCCACACCATAATGAGGGTGCAAAAAGACGACGAGACCGGCGGTTTCTATGGCTTCCCACACGGGGTCAAGAGCTGGATCATCCAGCCCATTCCCTATTCCCTTAGTACCCATGATCAAGCCCCTCAGATGAGGGAGGGTGGAAATCTGGTTGATGATTTCTAGCAACGCCGTTGTAGTGATCGAGGGGACGAGAGGAAGCAGACCGAATCCATAGAGCCGCTTGTATTGGGTATCGTTGAGTACGAAAGATGGTGAAGTCGAGCAATACTCTTCAAGATCGGTGTTGAGTTCTGCAGCTAGGTTATGAGCCTGGGATGCAGAGAGGAAATCTAGCCAGGGATTCGCAGAGCTTGTCCGGCAAGTTTAGGATCCTTGAAACTCTAGCCACCAAGTTAGAAGATAACACACCTGACCACGGATATATCTATCTCATGTTTGTCCATGAATTTCAGTTTCTCTGTATGAGATCCTGGTAAGTAAATACAGAACTGCTCTACTATGGTAGGTACCTTCGCGATCCCAATACTGTGGACCGACCGGTCGGCCACCGTTGGGCTCGTGGTCGAGAATCAACAACCGTTCCTCCTGTGATGAGGCGTCGGTGCGGATGAAAGGAACGCTAATCCGTGAACGAAGAACAGATGCATAGCGTGGCAGATAAACGTGTGTATGAATATCGATCAGCAATTTTCTGGCTGCCATCTTGGACTATAGAATTTCTATAGAATGACGGACGCGACAGCAGAGGCGAAGCGTCTTATAATGTGAGATTAAAATTTATGCTATATCACATAAATGAACGTTGACAGGTGAGATATGGACCCTTCAAAACTCCTGGTTAACTTCGTGCAGCCACTTCGTCAAGCAGTGGGGCGAACGCGACACAATGCCTGTCTGCTTGAGTTAAATGCCAGAGTACTTTAACCGACAATAATAATAATACTAATTACCGAGTCTGACCTATCCAACAAACGTGAGCACTCGACCTGTAATACTACCTTCGCCAGCACCAGGAATCAGTATGGTACTGATTGAGTCGGAAACATATCTCTTCGACTATGCAGGCATCTTAAAGGCAGCAAAATCACTACTGTAGATTGATATTGATGGAGCGGGAGTTACCATGGTATGAATGAAAAATGATGTTTACCAGTCATTCGAATTTGTGTCTACTCTCTCTAAGCCTTGAGACCTACCTCAGTTTCACTCGACACCGGTAGCCGAGTTGTTGTCTTATATGATGCTATTCTTCTTCGCTGGCCGTTCGATAGTTATCGTTCTTCTCACCTTTTCATTTGTTGGCTCATCCCCTTCCCGCCCTCACTCTCGTCTTGTACATGTTTTCCAGCAACGCGAGGTCACAATAACTGATCAAGTTACGAAGACTGTTTTTACCACTGACAATGTTACTTCCAGTTTCATAACCTCCCTGTCTCATCACCGCTCGACATCCGTCTCTTCCTCGTCTCCGTTTTCGTCGGCTTTATCTTCAATTACGGAAACCTCTTTTTTGTCCTCGTCATTTACCACATCCCGAGCGTATGTTCTGATTATCGCGATCTGCTAGGATCGAGTACCAAAAATCTAATGCTATCCCTGCAGATCTCAAACCCCGATCTCCACGTCTTCATCATCGTCTTCTGCAAAAACAACAACGCCAAGATCAAGTACAGATGTATTGGCTCCTTATCTTTTCTCTACGATCCCTGCCACAACGCTTTCCATAGCTAATGAATCCCCCATCCCTAATATAGCTCCACCAACCTCTTTCGCTCAAATCATACCCTCTTCTCTTCCCTCTGATTCTCCAAAGGGATCCACTGGTTTTCGGTACGCCAACACTGGTGAAGAACACTATTCAATTACTAATGGTTATGCGCATGTCGTAATCCAGCTTTTGGAGTAGCAAGGGTCTAGTAGGAGGAGTATTCACAGTTGTCGGCCTTGCTGTCGCCGGGATCGTTGGCTTTTTCATCTTCACTTGCGTGAAGCGAACCAAGAAGAATGATTCCCGACAGTATACTAGAGAACTCTACAGCAATCATCTTGGCCGTCAGCACTCGCGACATGGATCTTCGCCTACTCTTGACACCTACCAGGAGATAGATCCCTTTGCTGCAGGCTCAGTTGTCCAGGTCCCAGGGAGTGCCGCATCGCTTCATCAAGGAATCGGTGATGGAATGGTGTCTAGTCCCTCTACTCCAAATAGCAAAACCGGGCATGGCGGTTACTCCGATGATGGTCACAGCAGCCATGATCATTCCTCATCCACGTATCATGGATTCAGTAATGTCTCCTACCATACCAGTTTCTCGGGGGCTCGTACAAACTACGCAAGGCCAGAGTCCCCTTTCCTCTCCCGGGTTCCAAGATCAGTACCTTCACCTCTTTCTTTGCCAAAATACCCTTCAGAAGACCCTTTTTCAAGTCCTGTTGCTGTGCCACTGTCGGCCAATACGGTGTTGTCTATCTACGCGACCCCCTCTCCCTTTCTTGGTGCAGGCCGGACAGATAATCGTCATGAGACGGAATCGGATTATGTTGACCGAATACATTCATTTTGTTACGCAGGCGCGACAACTTCATCTGTTTCAAGGTAACTTGACCAGGCATCTTGGCCTTGACGTGCTATATCTCTGCTGTGCTTTAATAAGAAACCTGTACTCATGTCGAACGAAATTAGAAGTTTATCTGTCCCCCCTCTTTCTTCTCCGCTGTCGAGTAATTCTTCATTAACTAGTCTTTCGATCTTTCCGAGCTTGAGCTCTACTTTGTCTTTACCTTGTTAAATAGATTCTACATATGTATCATTGAACCAAATGATGTATCAACTGGCTGTTACATCTTATTTCCTAGTTATTACATTGTTGGTTATAATCATCTTGTCACCAACAGGGATCACCCAGCTCAGCAATTTCAGTTACAACCAAGAACTCAACAACTCCCTGGAAGACAGCTTATATCTTCAAGTGACCTGATAAAATGTATTATATCGGAATATTAACGACCGAATAGTGTCCAAGGTATATACGGGGACACGGACACGAAACCAGAGTCCAATTACAGTCCCAATCACAAGAATGAACGGAAAATATGGCCTTAATTAAGCGGCAAAAAAGGCGATAGTGCTCAGAATCGCCATAAGACCGGAGCCCATTTTGATAGGAACAGCACCATTAGAACTAGGCGAAGTGCTGCTGCTACTCGAGGCTATTGCCGAAGAGCTACTACTGGTAGTGGGAGACGGAAGAACAATTGGGGTAGTTGAAGTACTACTTCTTTAGTGAGAATGTCATTAATGTGCATACCATTTCTCTAGAATCGTACTTACGGTCCTAGACGAATCGACGAGCTACTGGTGCCACTGCTGGTGGTAGCGCCATCAGGGAGTTTAATCTCGAATTCATTAGATTGAGCATAAATAGTGCTTTGATCTTCAGACGACTTGACAAGGTTGATCCTGAAGCTTTTGCCAAGCACCCATCCTGCGCTTGGAGGATTGCAATTAACTGTATCTGTGCTGACGCCATCTTGCTGAGCAACGAGAACTTGATCTTGAGGGAAAAGTGCACGATTCTGGATTTGACCGTTAGAGAAAACATACAATTTGACGCTGAGGCCAACCTGGTTAGTGAGAACAATCGTAAAGTTCGATGGATCAGTATCAACACGGTTCCAGGAGACACTAGGCTCAGTGTGAGAAAGGAAGAGGTCCAGGTATAGTACAAGGTAAACGCCTACGGCTGAGCGCCAACATTGGTCCATCCTTGGGATCCACTAGGTTCAGTGACCAAATAGGCAGAGGCTGATGCAGCAAGTGCGAGGAGGACAGCAACTGGATACATGGCTGATTAAAAGAGGAGATAGGGAGAAGAGTGTGGAAGTCAGGCAAGTAGGGTTGCGTTCTTATACGTAAAGCGAACGACTTGTTGGCAAACGCCGAAATTTTTTCCAACCTCATGCTTCTAACTATTTTCGAACTGATGCTCTGATGTAAATTGAATCTACGCTTTTCATGACTAGCCTCATGCATTCACAACGACAGACTTTGAAGTGTGCATTGAAGTGAACAGTGATTTCTGGAGAGAAATTTTATGAGTAGATTCTGGGGTAACAAGTGATGTCTATAAAGATGTGCACATAATGAAACAGATACCAAATAGATTTGTAGGTACATATAGAATTCACAAGTGATCTATTTGGCATAATGTATAAGCATCAGATTTCTACAACCAGATTCTAATATTTATTTGATGCCTGGGTGAGCATTTCTCTATGTATGAATTATAATTTGTGTGCAGACCTGGTAGAATTTCATAGGAAAATGTATACATGCTTTAGGCATATAGATTTCTATCTGGTTCACACAACAACCATTTTGCATTAGAGATACTCAATTGACGGAATTTAGTCCAATTGGGTAAATATGATCAGCATTTAAAATGAAGTTACCATGTGCCAACTTTTCCCGAATACAGAGTTATCTGTAAATTCTGCAATGTACAAACAATACTTTACTTATCAAAAATTCTCATCTAAGTCAAATTAGTAATTCAGGTGTTAGGTGTATTTTCACTACAATATGTTAGCAACGGGAGCTTCACAAGATATCGAAGCTTGATGGTCAGCTTAAGGGGCGTGGGCAACATCTGTTTGATGACAGTACTGTCTGGATTGTCCACAGCAGTTGAATGTGATCATCCTCCACAGACAGAGGTGCGAAGTGTAAAACCATATCAATTAAGTCCTGGAGTCAATCATATATGGCTGGGGCAAGTTCTGAGCAATGGAGACCCGCAGTGGTCTGTCTGACAGGTATGTATCAGGGTTGTTATCTGCGGACAATAGGACTTAAAGTTCTATCAGGATTCTGCGGTGTTCTTCTTGGCATAGAGCTAGTAAAGACTGAGCCACAACAACGGAAGAATTCCGATTGACAGTGTCAGAAAATATAGAACCAGTTTTACTGTCGGCTATCTCACAAGACGAACGTGCGTCGACTATTTGTGTCAGTCTGATTGCTATATATAGTATCCTGTCTCTCTCATTCTCCTTTTTACATGTCGACACAACCTTTGCTGCAGCGCACTGCGACGAAGCGCATTGCTCTTCCTGTTCGTGTTGAACCCAAAGTCTCTTTCGCCAACGAGCGTACCTTCCTCTCATGGCTTCACTTCACCGTGGTTCTTGGCGGTCTTGCTGTTGGTTTATTGAACTTTGGTGATAAGGCGAATTCAAGCTCGATTTTTCTTCACTCCACCACAAAATAATTACATTGTTGTTAGGTTGGAAAAATCAGTGCTGGAATATTCTCTGTTGTTGGTTAGTGTTTGATTTCCAGCCAAAAGACAAAAATAAAGAACTGCCTGTCATCTTCAGCAATGGCCATAATGGTCTATGCACTCTATACTTACCATTGGCGGGCCGCATCCATTCTTCGTGGTGGCCGAGGACCATATGATGACAGGGTCGGTCCGGTAAGTTTTCAGTATTCCCTCGTTAGCCGGCAATCTGATTTCTGGATGATGCTTCGGTTCGAACAGACCATCCTCTGCGTTGCTTTGTTGGGTAGGTATCTCATATCTTTGAGGTCATCTTAGCTGAATTTCTCCAGTTGCTGTCGTTGTCAATTTTGTCTTAAGGTTTACTGAGGGTTGAGGGAATTCAACCCTCTTAGGCTATCAATATTAATTGTTTCATAGATTTGTTGTATCACCTCTCGCTGATCACAGAAGCAGGTGTGATGTAAAATTTCTATCTACGTGTGTGTACATAGTGACTCATCCAAATGCCTCAAAGTCTTTTTTGCCTCTTCGTGTTTGGTCTTGTAGATGCATCTACCGATGAAACAGACATGGATCTCCGAGACTATCATGGAATTAGCTAACATTCAGAGATGAAGATCGTCAACTTACTTGTTTCCGACTCCCTCGCCCACTTCGCGCGCTGACAATGCTCTGAGCTCGTCCATCCTTTCCGGCTTCACCATCAGCTATTTTTTCATCGACATCCATTCCCTCCGCCTTTAAGTTCTCATTTTCTTGTCCTTCTTTGAGACCTAGTTGCGTTCTAAGTACTTCGATGTCATAGTCCACCTTATCAACAACTCGTTTCATCTCAATGAGAGCCATGGTGGCCTCAAGGAGAGACTCTAGCTGTGCGACGTTATCACGCGTTGGCATGACCAGCCGTGTGAGTGAAATCCCAAGTTCAGCGAGCGCTTGCGTGACTTTAGGTGCAATAGCAGCCTTGGGTACGGGAAGCTTGAAAGACCTCAAGAAAGCTGGTTGATGTGCCGCTTTAGTTGCAGAGGTATTGGTGGGAAGTTCCGTCCGGGTGATACAATTCTGAGCATCTGTATGAGTGTTGAGTGTATCAGAGCACATGCATCGGTGAATTTGTTATGACCTACCAAAAGCCGTATTCTTTGCTGGCTGAGGCCGCTTGATGACAGGAACACCCGCACTTAATGTTGATGGCGTCACCGGAGATTCCGAATCAATGCCACCCTTCTTCTTTTTAATTTTGGGATCAATGGTAGGGAGTTGACCAAGAGAAGCAATATCATCTTCTGTGATGTCAGGAAGACCGGAGTCAGTACCTGCGAGTAACCGTAGAAGATCTTCGCGTTCCCTCTTGAATCGCCTTTCATTCTGTTCAAGCTTCTTGATTTCGATGTAAAGCGCTTCCTCTTCCAAAAGTTGTTCCGAGGTTCGATTCTCAAGACTTGTAAGGTATTTTTTACGTGTAAGCTCACGTTCTGGTCAGATGAAGCGGCTGAGAAACTATCAAACCTCAGAAATCGACCCACCTTTGTCAAATTGGAAACTTGACAATAGCATTGCTTTGCTAGCTTCGTCACTCGCCCAGGGACGATTACGTACCAGCTTGCGACACACACTGTAATATCTGTCTTTAAGATCCTATATAAGAATTCAATATCACTTGGATTCTGGAAAGAGATGGCCCATACTTCAAGAGTCCGCAGGGGCCCGGGAGAATAATCGTAACGGTCGTGTATAATGTACCATCTCAAATCAAAGTCTCGGACTAGTTTAAAGAGATAATCAGTCTCTTCTTTTGTCCATTCAATATCTGGAAGTAATCAAATCAACATTGAACTCAAGTATTAAAGTATACCTAACAGACCTTCAAGGAATCGAACGTATTCGTCTTGGGAGTAAGTATAATCAGCCGTCTGGACATTATATCGAGCAAACGGATAGTCTGCTTCGCATCTAAGCAAATAATAAGGGAGCTATGAAAATGTTTTACCGGTATTGGAATCTGAACTAGCTTTCACCCAATGTTTGAGTTCCAAGCCATCTGTTCGTCCTTTGTTCCTAAATGAGCGCCATTCCCTTGAGTAATGAAGATGAACACGATAAATGGTATATAAATATCAGGGCAAAGTCATACCATCTTACCCGTGTACCAATTCCCAGATTCGGTTTTTGCTTTAGACGTGGTTTGGTGAGTTGAGTAACTAATGTGGGTGCCGAGGGACCGATCAGAGAATATAGTTCGCGAGAGATGCCGTCGGGTTTCTTGATACTAGACAAGCTTTGTCGTTTTGGCTGCGACGGTCCTGTCGAGACATTATTTTCAAGAGATAGTGCACTTCGAATGTCTGCGGCTGAACCGTTCATTGTGAAGTACTGGTCACATCAGGTGCTCCTGAACCATGTGGTCTAATTTTTCCCACGGATCCGTGAGGGAGGATATCATACAGAGAGCCCTCTCCTCCAACAGAGTGACTTCGCTCATCGCACTGCCAATCGACCGGACTAGCTTGATACCCAGTTCTGTATCACGAAAATTGCCAGCATGCCTACTAGAACCCCACCTGCTACCCACCTTGCCAAGTGATCTGCAGTCCTGAACTATGTTTGCCACCAGCAACATCTAATCAGTTTCATTCATCACGACCTCAAGACTAAAGCTCACGTCATGAACAGTTGTTTACATATATAAGACTGAATTATTATCAATAATTTGTCTTCTACTCTCCTTCAGCGTTTGTTTGCACTAGTGACATGACTCAGTAAATGTTTACTAACAATTTCCTATTCCCTTCCGCTTTCTATCTTCAGATGTTTCAGATAAATTGCCAGTGATTTGACTTTCACCTGTATCTGTGAGTAGAATTGGACTTTGTAGTGTGTTTTGAACGCTACCGCGGACCGAGCACCGCGTTACAAAAAAAAAAACTAAGCCTCGTGCACCGTGGGAGATTGGCACGAGGAACAAACAGACATCACGCCAACAACACGAGTCTGGATTTTCTTCGGCCACCATCCTTCTCTCTTGAATTTGCACCATGCGCGAAGTCATTTCTATCCATGTAGGCCAGGCTGGCATTCAAATC
>Ga0153951_1000055_pt1 | contig 35924 bp, 54 predicted proteins | sample TSNJ035MetaG_FD_102278 | JGI IMG/M metagenome (GOLD analysis project Ga0153951, IMG submission 102278) | Attine ant fungus gardens microbial communities from New Jersey, USA - TSNJ035 MetaG | ecosystem: Host-associated > Fungi > Mycelium > Unclassified | place: USA: New Jersey, Wharton State...
GGATACTGTTTGTACTGCGAGCGACCTCGGGGCTTATATCTATATTTGCTATGGATTAATCACCTGCATAGTCTCTAAGGTTGGACTACAGAATACAAGGGCTCTGTTGACTTTTCTCTTTTCATTTCGCTACGTTAAACCTGTGTCTAGAACTCTTGAGCCAGTTCTGGCTCTAGAACATTCTCTCTCTCATGGACCGAGTTAACATACTCACTAACCAATCCTCTCTTTCTTGGATGAATTCATTTACAATCTCAACTACCAGAGACAAGATTGTCAGAAAGAAGCGAAGCCCCCATTGGTATATGGAGGAGGAAAAAAAATATTTGCCTCCACCACACCTGCAGGCATTATACCCTTCATCTACACTATGCAGAGCAATCTTGGTCTTTGCCATTGGGCTAACGTAAGGTCAAGCACATCCACCTACTAGCCTTGGTTTTCCAGTAGACCGAGTATGTAAGTTGGGATTAGATCGTGGGAAAAGGTAGATCAAATACAGTCACTTCAGGGCTGGGTTACGTCTATAGTCGTCCGTTTTATGTATTGGCGCCGGAGACGTATATATGCTTACGATAACGGATCACCCATCCAGGAACCAAGTACCAATGATTGTTCGTTGACAGAAAAGAGAGGTATCAAGCGAATGTATAAATATTCTCTTCGTTGTACTCTTCTCCCCCCTGAACCGATTTCGTCGAACAGGCCCTAGTCCACGCTCTCTACCCTCTCGTTCGTTCTCTAATCGTCCCTCTCTGCAGTACCTACCCGTATGCATCAATGGCACCTTCATCTGCCATCCCCGACTTTTATTATTTCTGGTTCGCTGCGTATGAGCCTTTCTTGACCGTAATAGGATTTATAGGAACTTGCATGTACGTATCATGGTCGCCTAGTCTGATCTTTCTTTCTCTCAACTGATCAACATTTCTCTCAAGCGATCCCATTTCCGTAAGCCACCACCTTTATCTTTGTTTGAACACAGTCAAAACGCCATCAACTAGACCCACAACGCTCAAGCACCATGGCCAAATGGCATTCAAACACCCAACGTACTCCCACCCGCAACTATAGTCACCATCGTCCAACTCGCGCACGTCTGCGCTCTCGTCGGCATCATGAACTGTTTCACTCTCACTGCAGTCCGCAAACACCTCTCTTACAACCTCGCTGTACAAGAAAAAATAGCTCAAGCACTATTCATCCCTCTTGTCATCGGTGATGTCTTGCATCTGACTGTGACGCTCTGGGCACTAGGCGATCAAAAGTTTGACTTTGCGAGTTGGAGTCCTATGCTATGGACGACCAATCTCCTTGGTCTAAGTTTGATGCTTCCACGGATGGCTTGGCATCTTGGTATAGGTCGTTACGTTGATACGAGAGATGGATCTCAAACGAGAATCACTAGTCTCAAGGAGCTTAAGAAAAAATCAGAATGTACTATTATCAACGAGTCGTAGTTACATCGGAACCGCCCAGATCGAAGAAGCCCCAGCTATCTCTGAGTGCTAGATTTCCGTCTGCATCTCACCGAAGTGTCTTCTTGATTAGATGATAATTTGGCGAATTGTTTTGGTGCGGAGCCGAGATGTTTACCTACTATTCTCACTGATCTTTAGGTACACGGATCAGTAATTAAACACCATACTCTTAGAATTAGTAACGAAAATACAAAAAAAAACAGCAGAAGCATGAGTTGGAATGCCATCCAAAATGACCGCCTAGAAGGGTGAATTTACAATATTCGACTGGCTAGAAAGTTGGTTACCAGCTAGCGAATACCTCGTTGGCTTCCTAAGCTTGTTCTTATTCACCGCAAGCACGTTATTATCCAGAGCCACAATCTATCAAGGTGTCAGCCGTCACAAGCACGACCAAAAAAAGATTAAACCCACAATTTCCTTGTCATCCCCAAACTTGAAATTATCTTGCACAACATGATCCTCATACTTCTTAATCTCATATCTGTCGAGATACCCTTTCTTGACCTTTGAAAAGTCCCACGCGACGACATACTGTCCTGTGGATGTTACAATGGCGTTTTCCTCCTGTCCTTCACCTTGATTGAATCTACATCAAGCAGAATGCCACATCACACAGAGGGCCGAACCCAATTCAACAACCGTGTCAAGACACGAGTCAACAGCCAAAGAAACCTACGCACCGGGCAGGACTAAATGAGATATTATGACCCATATAAGCAACATGCTCAGAACGTAATTGTAACCTCCGAGGCATCGGTTTTGCATTTGCGGGGAAGCTACGATCAAACCCAAGCTGACCAGCATATCGTCCTTCACCGATGAGGGTATCGATGAGCAGCAAGTAGGTCTTGGTCGTTGCAACGATGTATCTTCCATCTGCAGTGACATCAATACCAATGATAGGATCTCCGAGTGGTGGGAGCGCCGTCTTGGCGTTCTTTCCAATCGAATCAAATAGTCGGATATCACCCTTTTCACTCGCCACAGCCAGTTTACCTTCCCTTGTCGTAGTGACTCCGGAAAATTTATTCTTGCTGACGTACTGTTTATATTGGCTATCAACGAGCTTGTTTCCAGATATACGAGGATCGATGCGGAAAAGGGCGTTTCCAGATGTCCCGACTAAAGTTTGTTCTCTGGTTGTTTGTGCAAACTTGTTTTCGGGGGCAATGTTGAGAACCGGTATATCCTCATGGACCTTCCATTCCTCTACGACCTTGGCGCGCTCGATATCTAGGCTGAAGAGAGAATTAGACTCTCCCGGATTCATCAAAACCATCTTTGTGTCTTGGTCGTGTAACATAACCTGAGGAAAGTGTATGAGTCAAAGTCGTAATTTGATTGTGAAAAAGGCATACATTTCGTGGTTTAAAGCTCTTGCCCTTCGGGGTAGTCACATTGCTAATCGTTGCATAGTACTTGACACCTGAGTCAGATGAATGGCTGAAAACGCCGATATTGTTTCCGCGGACGACGTATGAACGGTCTCCTTTGTACCCAACAGTGAGTTGAGAATTAAAGTCACCTTTCAGAGCTGGTGGCAGCCCGCCTTCTTCATCTTCTTGTACCTCATCGTCTTCCTCGTCAAACTCTACAGACAGCCCAGTGAGCGATGGGCTTATGTAAAATTTATTGTGAACCTACCTTTACCAACCTCCAGATCATCCACCACTTCCGCTTCCTCATCTTCTTCTGAAACATCCTTCATTTCTACGTCCTCATTGGAGCTCATGACATATCTCTGGTCATCTTCCTTCATTTTTCCCCAAGGCATTTGATGTAGTGTCTCCCACATGCATTTAATAAACATATCACACATCTCAGAATAGTCTTCGGAAGATGCAAACCTGAAACACCAGCCATTCCATTGTCCATTTGTGCTTTGATTATTCCAGGTAATGGATGACATTTTATGTGTCCACTTAGGATTCATGTCGGATGAAAAATCGTGTGCAAGAAGTAGATGACCCCCGTTGTGTGCTGCGAGGCAGTAGTGGAATGGCACATCAGTACGCCGAAGGATGATAGCTGTGAAGACGCCTTGAGATTCGAACTGTGCTGTGGGAGTATCCCAGAGATAAAGAAGTGCTTCCTTTGAAACGAGAGTTTCGACGTTGTTGGGCATTACAATAGGAGTCATTGTGGGTGGCGTTGGTTGTCGTTTGACTTGATCTGGTATAGGCTCTGCCCCAGCAACAGCGATGACAGGTTCATTGACTACCACATTGGGTGAAGAGGTTGGTTTGGAGGGTGTGTTCTCTGCAAAAGCAGGTTTAGCAGCCACCTTGTACCTTGGGGTAGGCATTGCCTTGGGTTTTGGAGGACTGGGCATTTCAATAATAAATCGAACAAGCTGAAGAGACTGAACGCACTGCCAAATAAACTGTTCTAGATCGGTATCCTTAGTCTGTTCCGCGCTCTGCTTGTACTTTCTTTCAAACATGGCACGATACATGCAAGTTTCAAAGAAGGCTTTAGTAGGCTCGTTTGTTCCGGTGGCGACAAACTCGAAGAATTCGTCGATGTCTCCATTCAGGTCACGCCAAAGGAAAGAAGGTTCGTTGTCAATTGAGCTTGTTCGAAACTCAAGTTCATCACTGATTAGAAAAGACCTTTCTTCGTCAGCTATCGTGGGGAGTTTGAGGGAAAGAGATTTAGGTCAAGGTGTTGAGGGCTCACTCTCGTCTTCATCTTCAAGTAATTCTTGGTCCCCTTCATCATAGACTCTGGTCACGACCAGCTGAAAATTGTGTTCTAGTGAAGGAACACGACGGATGGTGACCATTGCATCGTTGTAGCTGAGAAAAAGTCAGATGACAGATGTGATGTGTTCTCCGTTGACGTACATGCACTCTCGAGAAGACCGTATGTTGCCAGGCCTGACAAGATAAAGCTGGCCTGGTTGAAGCTGGTCAAAATATATGATTATATATATGAAGAACATGCCTGTTTCAATTTTCACCACCTCTGCAGCATTAGGATCCTCTGTCGATGTGAGCAAAGGAGACGATTAGAGGTCGTGAAGAGAAATCAGATTGAACAAGTACAGACGCCAGACTTTTCCGATGACTAATTAATGATTGAGAATTGATAGCTCAGCTTTAGGACAAGAAGTACTTACGATTCCTGAAGATATTCATGGGTGCGGCGGAGGGAAAGAGATTAAATGAAGTCATGTGAAGTTGTTTCCCACGGGGTTTCATGAGTCACGAGCCAAAGATACACGCGCATTGGATCACAGCTATTTACAACAAGAATTCTACACCGACAAAAAGCAGACAGCCATCTTGCTCAGCGTCTGATGGGGTATGAGTGTGCTGTATTGACTGATGTCTCATGTCTCATGTCTAGGAGATCGAAGCTCTCCTCGGCAGCCATGACGGAAGGCGCTAAGGCTATACATACGAGAAAGAGGACCAGCCATGGATGAAGTGCGTTCTAGTCGAGATTACTCAAAAACGCAGCGAGACCACCGAGCTGAGAAGACTGTTGCTGTCTCTGGCGCTCCCTTTGTTCGTGTTCACGGTTGCGTGCCAAAAGATGGTGGAGACCGGATTTTTTCTTGGGACGGGATTTCGGAGTAGGAGAGAGAGGTGGTGGTGATGGTGTGGGAGGGTCTGGTGATGGCGCAGGAGGGTCTGGTTCTGTTGGCAGGACGGTGTCGGTGACAACTGCACAAACAGGACATGAACGGCGGAGAATGCGTCTACGTTTTTTCCTTAATGAGCGGGTGTGGGGGACGAGGAGCGATGCGCAGCGGGGACAGGGAGGAGGGTCTGTGTCATCAAAGGCACGTGGATGTGTGGTCCGTGCGCGGGAGGCATGAAGGGCTGCAAGGCCTGGAGCCGCAGCGAAGACGGTCCAGGGAACAGCGAGTCTGAAGCGGATCGTAGCCGGGTCCATTTCTTTGTTGTCGCATGTTTATGCTTCAGGCTGCTCGTTGTTGCTACTTGTTTGTTCTCCAGCACCTTATTCCCGCCATACATGCCCTGGCTGTCCTCAAGGCTTTCTGACCGTACAGGCCGCCTTCACGGTGCAGTCGTCGTCCGCACCCCAGACGATGCCCTCAAAGACACCAACGTCCGCGTCGACTTCAAGCCACAGCCCGTCCGCGATGTTCAGCCTCCCAAGCCTCGCCGCCCAGCCCCTGCATCCTCCTCGGCACCCACCACTCCAGTGGAGCATCCTCCCATCCCTCCAGATCCCATCCTTACGCTTCTGTCTGCACCGGTTCCGCCTTTCTCTCCCATCCTAGTCTCACCACCTCCTGGATCAGTTCCACACTGGTCCAGTGCTATAGTCATTCTGGAAACCTGCACCACAACGTACAAATCCACGCTCACTACTCTCTGTTCTCAGCCCTCCTTTCTCGCTGACTATCTTAACTCCCTTGCCAAACCACGGATATCAACGAGCTCATCTGTCTATTCTTCCGAGAGCACAGACCTTGATGGAAATCGTCCCGTGTCGCAAAATCCTCTTGGCTCTACTTCACGCTCTGCACCCTTCCACATCTTTCTTGATCGTTCCAGTTCACCGTGAGTGAGGCTCAGCATACTCTTACCCATGCCCAACTAGTTCTATTTTCAGATACGCGCATATCCTGGCGTTCCTGCGCACCCAATCAGTCTCATCAGAATATCCTCCCATCCTTCCTCATGGCGTTCAACTCACTTCCCACGCTCGCTCAACCTCTAGCCCTCTCTTCAACGCAAAACTTGAAGCGTTACTTGAACTCCGTGACGAGGCTGCTTACATCGGTCTTGATTCCTTGCACAAACTCTGTACTGATGAAATCCGTCAACGTTTGTTGGGTCATGCCAGAGGATCAAGTGCCAGCGTCAATGTCATGACGAGCCCAGGCTCATTTCCTTCCCCCAGTACAGGTATTGGCTCAGTCCAGAGTTATCATGCCTCTGTCCACAGTCTCCATACCCTCATCGAGAAGAGTGAAGGAGATTCGACTGTATGTGCTGATAAATCTGCGCTGAAGCTTGTTTCGAGTCGTTCTGAGAATACCGAACAAGATGACAAAAGTCTAATCTCTCCTCTTGGCTTCCCGGCGCCCCTCCCTACCCTAACGATACCTATAGCTCCCGCGCCTATTCTTAAACCAGTGTCTCCTAAAAGTACTCAAACCCAGTCATCTCCCCCTCGGCATGTCAGAAGTCCACCTTCACGTCCTCCCACTGCAACTGCCGTCTCGGCAATACCCAGTATGAAACAGCTACCTAGCCTCTTTACATCCTCACCCTATACTCCACCTTCTTCAGCTAACTCCTCCCCTAGTCAAACATATACTAGCCCTCCGAGCCTGTATCACAAAAAGGCAGAATCAACGTCAATTCTTCCTTTACACGCGCCGCTACCGCCATCTCAACATGTTACTCTCCCTGTGGTAACTGGGGATGGCGGACTGAAGATCCGGGGTCGTGTCATGACATCACATCTTCACAGGCCTTCGCCTTCTGTTTCCACGTCTCTCCCTGGCTGGATTTAGATTTGTTAGTTTCATTTATAATTTCACTAGGAGTGCTGGTTCGCTCAGACCACGATCTTTGGATCTTTGGACGTTTGTCATGGCTAACTCGTCATCTGTACTTGTTGATCTGTTGCTCTATTGTATATCCTGGACCTCGTATCTATATCGCATTATCCAATACCTTTCATTAATATATCGTTTTGCATCCCACAACCCTCAAATTTGTTGAAGTGCAATCTGTCATAATGGTGTAAAAGAAAAACATGAATATACATATGAGTGCAGCGAAAGCACGCCGGACACAGTAAAAACGCGGAACACGAAGGGTCGAAGCACAGAGAACACATAGTAATGAAATTTGCTTCGTCAGGTAACCATTAAATGGCACAATCATCATAAGAAAGGGAGGATTCTCAGGACCAAAAAAATCAAGACAAACGCTTTCAAAAGCTTTGCCGGTCATACGGGTTGAACAGTAAAAATACAAACCTCGCCGGTAAGCAAGGTTGGGACATGATATTGGCATGTGGGATAGAAATCACTGTGGTGTGCTGGAATGAATGGATACTGTTCACCTGGCGCTTCTCAGGCGGAAACAGTAGCGTATGGGTTGACACTGTAGACTTTGACTACAGGAGGACTCTTGCTCAAATCCGCAGTGATAATGACCTGTACCGAATTTAGCTTGACGTTTATCTTATCATGTGAACAGATCACTCACAGGAACGGTCATCAATTCACGAATATCCTGTACCTTGTGCCCCGCGGGGGTCACCCTCAGACCTTCAAATTCGGGCTTTGCCTTTGTCATAGAAAGTAACCGCTGCTTAGAAGTCTCCTTGACAACTTCATCCATGTCCCTGCCAAGAACAATTTCATCATCATCGTTGTCATCAAATAACGCATTCTCGTCTTGAACCGAACGGGAAGCTACTTCCATCTTAAGTGCATGTTGTTCTGCATTGTGCTTAACTTTCTTTAAGTGTTCATCGTCACTATTTTCAGCCAACCATGTTATGACATCGCGATCGGACCAGTAAATCTGTAGCGTATGAGTATGCTCCTCGAAAACGTGGTTCTGAAGGGAATAGGCTTCAGCGGCTTGTCTCGAAAGTCATCGGCACTTACATCGATGGGCATTTGATCCACATGAACACGCTTCTCGATGCCGAACTCAGATACCAAGACGTCGAAGGCAGAATCAAGAACGTTGATGACCTGTGCCTGACGGATCACAGGTCCATAGCGGTAGGTGAGGTCCGAAATCAGGACGCAGAGGAAGAGATGAGCCGATTGTTCCTGTGCAAGAATGGCGGAGTCACGTTTACTTTGCAAAGGCTGAGTAAAGATATGAATGGTACAGATGAAAGCTGCTTACATGTTGCATTGTTGCGCCACCTTGGCGACGGAGTCGCGGTCCATAGTGAACTTGGTGTCAACTGACAGGAATACAGTGTTAGCCACAGTAAAGACCGGTAAACTGAAGTACTTGCCTCCTCCCTGGAGCACAGCATCTAACTGACGGTGTACAAGAATGTCCGCATAGCGGCGGATAGGTGAAGTGAAGTGTGTGTACAACGGTTGGTTTAATGAAAAATGTTCATACTTCGTGATATCGAGCATACCACTACAGAAGTACTTAGCACGCTGAGTAGTCTTGAATGACAATAATTGGAGAAGCTTTCGAGCTCCAGGGTCAGTAACTGCATTGATTGATTGCATGAGTGCACCAGCAGATGAAACATCCATTGGATATCCAAGTTGCTCTGCTCTCTTGACAAAGTTATTCTGAGAAATTATCAGTAATATACGATTCAACAAATGGCCAATACTGACGAGACGTCGGTCAAGGGGACTGTCATGACGACGTAGCAGTGCTTGTTCGGGTAGGTAAACTGCGATGTGTTGAGCAACTGATATGTTGGTTAAGAGCATGAACTTCGGCTGTGTGTCAGAATCATCTGTGGAAACATTTTCAATGTGGACCCACCTCTTCGATCATACGGTGAGAATCCAGCACTGCGTATTCGCTGCAATCCAACGGTAAACCCTTCTCATCCAGTTCAAATTTCAACTGGGGGGAATCAAGACTCAGGGCACCATTGCGGAGCCTCTCATGACGGAGTTGCTGTGACAAGTCTGATAACACCTTGATATCGCAGGCGAGACCTTGTGCGTCATGCTCGGGAATAATAGGTACATCTCCTAAAGGCTTGCCTTCAATGACATTTTGTACTTCCTGATAGGACAATTTTGAGGCAGACCTGGAATAGTGGATGAGAAGGTTAGCAGATTGGACAGATGGCATTTACTTGATGATTGTTTTCCCAAACCACTTCTTGATCACTTTGGCACTCTTGCTCACGGTGAAAACCACAGAGAAGGCGAGACGCTCTTGTCCAGGATGAAGACTACATAGCTGCTCAGAAAGCACGGGAGGAATCATCGGAACAGCTCGCTGGACGAGGTAAACACTGGTCGCACGCTTGCGAGCATCACGATCAAGAGCAGTGTTTGGCTTGACAAAGTAGGAGACATCGGCAATGTGAACACCAATATCATAAGTTCCATCTTCGTTCACATGAACGGACAGCGCATCATCCATATCTTTAGCATTATCGGGATCAATCGTAAACATTCTTTTATCGCGCCAATCCTGGCGATTTTCTAGCTCAGGGTCAGGAATGCTAGAACAAAAATATGAGTTCCTATAAAGCAAGACAAGGGCACATATGTGGCTTACGTGAAAGGGATTGGGGGAACGCACTTAAGTACGTTATCCGAAAACTCTTCTGTAGGGAAATTGCAATCCTTAAGAAGCGCACTTGTCTCAACCTCGATGTCGCCAATGGGGCCGAGCTCCTCGACGAGAGTACCAAATGGATGAAGGGAGCTGATAGGCTATTGACAAATTAGAGTGTAACTGGAAGTAAGGATTGGGGACGTACATGGCGCTTGATGCATGCAACGAAAAGCTTATCGGTGTAGGCTTCAGAATTCTGGACGAAGTCCGGTGGGGCTTGTTCTGTGGGGATGGCAATGAGAGGGACACGTTTGTCTGTTGGTTTAAACCAGACGATCTTGGGCCGCTCAATAGGTCCGCGACGAGGTTCTTCGGCACGGTCTCCTTCCCTCTCTCGCCTTTCTGCTTCTTGCTTCTCCTTGGTGGCAGCGGAAGAAGGACGAAGGAGACCCAAAGTGCCGGAGAAAAGCTGGCCCGGCATGCGCTCAACAACCGCAACAACATGGCCGGCGAACTGGGGCCTGACTTCGTCGGTGACCCTATCAAAAGAGTAAACAAAACTCAAGTAAAGTATATTAGCAACTTACTCCTCGTCTTCGAAGAGCATCAATCCTTGACCTTCGACTTCGACGTCATCCTTCTTCTTATCGTCTTTGCGAGTAACTTTTGAGTCGTAGGCGGAGTTCTCCTCCTTCTTCCTCTTCTTCTCTTCCTTCTCTTTTTTAGTCCCCCAGACTTCGTCGACATCAAGAAGCTCGACAGCGACTATATCACCTTCCAATGCGCGATTGCGATCCTTGGAGCCACAGATGTAGATATCAGCGTCAAGAACTTCAGTCGCAACGTAGGCATCAGATCTATTCCTCTTGTTAACACGCAGTATCCCAACAACAAGTTTTCCGGCTGCAAGAAGAGGAGGTAGAGAGGCTTGTGGAAGGTACGGGGCGAATAAAGATTTGCGTTGAGGCTGCTGCTGCAGCTGGTTCTGGAACTGCTGCTGTTGTTGTTGCAGGAAGTTCATGCTGGGCAAGCCCATAAATTTGGCCGCCGCCATATTCGGGAGCATGTTCGGTAAACTGAAGGAGGCCATCTTGTGGTGATGGCTACCCGCAGCAGCGCGAAATTGTTGAAGACTTTGTAATTGGGCTTGGGCTTGAGCAAGATCGGTTGCAAATGTACTCGGATTCTGTACTCCGCCAAGACTTTCATCTGAATCCAGATTAAAGATTAATCTAGGGCACTATGATTATGAAAGTTTGACCCACTTATGCGCCAGGTGGAATCGGCACGGGAGACTTGCCTCGAATGACCACCATTGAAACCGGAAGGAGGCGTAAAGCCGTCCTCAAAAGTCTCCTGAATGGAGGGAAAGGCGAAGGTGCCCAGCCCGGTGTTAGACTGACTGCCACCATTCTTGTTAACAACGTTGACACTGTGCCTACGACCATGACCTCGAGGAGTGGTCTGAGATTGACCATCAAGACCTATGCCCAGGCTAGCGAGATTACCAAACTGAGCCATAGGATTTTGAAAATTACCGCCAGGGCCACCAGCCATCGTACTCTGAGCCCTTCTATGTATTCCACCAAGGTTAGCGGTTTGGAGGGGGTTAACAGTGCCTGACGCTATTTGCTGCTGGTAGAGTGCTTGCTGCTGCTGTTGAAGAGCTTCGATTTGTCGCTGAATTGCGATCTGAGAACAGAGAAATCAGTCAAGAGCGATTGCAATAGGATAGGAAGACCAAACCTGCTGTCCCATGATGCCGTCAGTATCACCACCTTCTATTTTTCTCTGAGAGAACTCATGACTAGAGAAGTCACTGGGATATACCTGGCCCTGCTGCTGTGGGAACTGGAAGCCTACATCCTCCTCGTTGATGGGTGGACCCATAATCGGAGCGCGCTTACGCGTCCCTGTGCCGAACATGAAATCTGGAGCAAGCTGAGGCCGACCACTGGGTCCAATGTTGTCCATTGTTTCCTGTTGAGTCTGAAGGGCAACGAAACGAGGAGGCATGGATCGTTGTTGAGGTCGCGTTTGAAAGCCAGCCTGGCTAGGGAACCTCTCATGGATCTCCCCCTCTTCAAAAGCATCCTCTTCGAGAGTAGTACCAAGGTGGGGAGAAAACGAGTGGATATTACTGGACGAAGCCGAATTTCCAAGTGATAATGCTTTTCTGTGCTTGTCTGCTCCAATTCCTACAGGAGGGGCCTGCATAGGTAGAAACATGGGATTATTCGTTGTCTGAGCAGGACCATAAGTAATTGGTGGAACTGAGACATGTTGGTTTGGAGAAGCGGTTTTTAAATCGGCAATAAGGTTCTGAAGCGAATAAAGGGCGTCACTCCCTTCGGTTGGTTGGGGGACAGGTGATGCTGACGATTTGGAGCTAGTGTTTCGATTGGGCTGAGAGTTAGAGACCCCTTTACGGTGAGTAGTACGACCTCCGAAAGCTTTGTTGCGCTCTGGCTTCTTGCCATTCTCAGCACCTTGTTTGCTACCAGAATCAGAACCAGATTCCACAACAGCAGTGCTGTTGGCGGGTTTTCTGTTGTTGCTTCGAGAGGACGGTCGAGTACCAGCTTGACTGGAATTACCGTTGCTCTTAACATTGACATTGGGTACATTTCTCCTGGGTCCGCGGTTATTGCTAACGCCGGCTTTTCTCTCATCCTTCTTGAGAGGAGGTTGTGTTTGTGGCGTGGTATCATCGGTCATAGCGTTCGTGAAGTACTTGAGTCTCGATTACTGGTATGAGTATTCTTTTCTGTTTGGCAAGAGCCCTTGTCTAACTGTGATCAGCACATACGGCGATTCGAGTTGCGACCGAGAATGAACCCACCTTAAAATTGGCTTGTGGTCGGTCTATGTTGAATGGCTTTACCCTGCTGGGCGAGTGTGACGAATGAACGCAAGTAGGGAGAACTGATCAGTGGTGGTGGTGAAAATGAAGGACTTGATAGTCACTAGCGTTAGTTGGGGACAAGTTGAAGGACTGTCCTTCCCACGACTCGACCCTATTGTCACATGTATTACACAATCGTCATGGCGTAGTCATGTTTCATCCATGCCAGATAAATACGTGAACGCACTGTATTACAATCTGCAGTAGGTATAGTATTGGACATCGGAACATAAACGACCTGCCCAGCTATGTAAACGAAGCCTGAACTCTATGAACAAGTCCATCGATGCATCTTACTCTGGATCATGCCTTGCCAAGCTTCTGAATGATTGCCGTAGTGTATTCACTGGTTGAAGCACTGCCACCCAAGTCCCCAGTGATGGTTTTGCCTTCAGCGATGGTCTGCGAATATGATCCAACTGACATCCATGTATGCATTGACGACTGAACATACCGTGAGGGCAGCCTTTTCAATTTTGTTTGCGTGCTCAGTTAAGTTCATATGCCTGAAGAAGAGTTATGTGTAAAAGACATGAGAAAGGGATGACATAACTACATGCCTAAGCATCATCAAGGACGACAGCAGTAGTGCAGTGGGATTGGCAAGACCCTTTCCTATGGTGGCCAAACATGGTCAGCTGAAAGAAAACACTCCTTCAGAAGCACTACCAACCTGCTATGTCGGGAGCAGAGCCATGGACAGCTTCAAAGATTGAAGCATCCTAGTTCAATAAGTATGAAAAGAGATGAACACGCATCAAACACTCTTACTCGACCAATATTGCCAGAAGGCGTAAGTCCGAGGCCACCAATGAGCCCAGCACACATATCTGATAAAATATCACCGTATAGATTGGGCATCACCATGACACGGTCGGAGAAAGGCCTCGGGTTGGTAACAATCTGATAATTGAGTTAATGTCGGGAAACGGAGAAGGGTGAGGCACTTCCTGACCTGAAGGCAGACACGGTCAAGGAGATCTTCGTCATAGTTAATGTCAGGGAAGTCCTTTGAAACCTCGCGACAAGCGGAAAGGAACATGCCATCTGACATTTTCCTACAAATGATGAGTCCGGAAACACAGGGTAGAAGAATTACACTGACATAATGTTAGCCTTGTGAACGGCAGTGACACGCTTGCGGCCGCTTGCCTGCGCGTGATGGAAGGCATATCGGGCAACGCGTTCAGACGCGTCCCATGTGATCAGTTTAATCGATTGAACAACACCATCAATAACCTAGAGAATAGGTTTGAACGATTGTCCACAGCAAATAATGAAGACGCATACCTCGTGTTCAATACCTGAATATTCTCCTTCGGTGTTTTCACGGATAAGGATGGTGTTGACATCATCATAGGGAGTTTTGTAACCCTTGATGGAGTTGCAAGGACGAACATTTGCGAAGAGGTTAAAGGTACGGCGAAGAGTCAGGTTGAGAGAAACATGACCCTTTCCAACTAGAAGAGATCGGCATGAAGACCCGTGCCGATGAATGTAAATACTAACTGGGCGTAGCCAAAGGACCTGGAGAAGCAGTTGATGTAAGCTCAAAATCAAGAACAGAATACGACAACAAACCTTTCAGTGCAACAGTATTACGCTTGACGGACTGGATGGCTGCTTCTGGAATAACTGTCTTACCTCCTTTGAGTACAGGAGTAACGCTGACTTCCTCCCACTCAATAGGAACCTAACAATGGACACCGGAGTCAATTATAGTCAGTATAATTGGAAGTGTGGGTGCTTTCCTTGGCAGCAGTGTAGATGTCCCTAATGGACTTGCTTATCTCCGGACCGATGCCTTATACGAAGACATTAACATCCCTTTAAAAATCGAAACTGGAAGCTCACCGTCTCCTGGAATTAATGTGACCGTATATTTTCCCTTCGCTCTTATCAAGCGCATGAATATATGAGATGTATCAAAAAGCCTACATTAGGACCCTTTTGTCCTGCAAAAGCAGCGGTTGGTGCAGCAGAAGCGTAGCAACGGATAGTCTACTAAAACGTCAGCAAATGTCATATTGTTTATGATGTTCTACCAACCGAAGCCTGCTTCATAGAATTTTGGACGAATCCATAGAGAGGTCGGAAACTCAACAACATTTTGGTAGGCGACGAAGGCGTTTCGCTCCGAGTTTGAATCAAGCATCAATTTCTTTCCGTTGATCGCGCACGTGAGTCCACTTTGAGAGAAAATTCTATATTTGTATACAACAGGTGCTAAGACGCGGTGGGCGAGGTACACAGCAGTACACTACTGACTATGCCCGAGCTTCAGGGGTGGTTAACCAGAGTCATTCCGAGTTAGGTGTGAATGTTGGTCGTGGAGTAGTTGGGTCCTCTGTGGGGTTATGTAGGTTCGAGATGGATGGATGTACTTGTACGTGTTGATAGATGATTCAAGGGGGTTTCACGATGAAATGATTTTTATGGCATGTGTTAACTGGGGGGCTGAGTTTCGGTCTCTGTGAAGTCTGTAAGGGGCTTGTCTGATGTGAGGTGTGGATTGTGTTGGAGTGGAGTGGCCGTTCTTCGTGAAGGCCCCGGTCCATTTTGTGAAGCATTTCCACAAAAAAAATCTTCACACTCCCCTGAGCACTGAATTAAGGGATGATATCATAATGAATGGTCTTATTTTTGGGTTACGCAACGCAAGATCCAACATTTGTGAAAAATTGACCCTTTTTTCATTGTTGGCAAGCTATATTCATTTTACAATGGCATCTGAAACACGAATAGAATCTACCTTTTGGTGCACTGCACTAGAAGTTTCTTCGAACAAGGACCTTTTCGGCGCTGCCGAATTATGAGCAGGAACTGAATGGCCATGTTGTACCGGAATAGGTGACCAAGGAACCGTAACTAATCCAGATGCAAAATAGAGAACGATTTAACAGTCAGGTGCTAAGCAAGCCGTCCAGCTGCTCGCGGTACTTCTGCATCTGTTCTGTCTCTTGGTCTTCCATTGCAGTCTCAGCAGACTGTGGATTAAGCATCTGAGGAGCTGCATCAGCGGGAAAAATCAGGAAACTCACTGGAAGCTCTGTGTTCACAGGGTCAGCCAGACCCAGTTTACCGTCCGTCAAAGCAAACAGGACCTTGTCAACCTCAGCATCAGCTTCTTCCTCCAACTCCTCGTCCTCCTCCATATCAAGAGTATCATCGAGCATTTCTTCTAGTATTCCGGCCTACCACAAGTCAGTCACAGTCCAAACACCGACTTTTGTGGGCACACTTTTGTCATTTCTATGCTCATTTCTCTCATTACTTGGCTTATCTGTGGCAGCTTTATTAGAGAATTCGAAAGCTTCACAATCTCAGTCGATTTCTGCAGGGAGCCAGTCACTTTAACCATCGCTGTAGTGACATCTCCATTAGCCAATTATTGTCAAACACCACATCTACTGACCCAGCTGTTGAGCGAGTTGTGTGCTGATTGAACCAAGTCTTGCTTTGCTCACTGACAACCTATCTTTTTGCTTATTGCTCCTGATGACCTCTTTCGCCAGTACTCGTGCAGATTTGACATCTCCTTTGGTAGCAAGCTGTTTGACAGTTGCACGAGCTTTGTTGGTAGCTAGATCCAACTATAAATGCAATTTCAATATATGCGAAGGCGGAGTAGCCAGGAACGCCAACCTGCCTCATCTCCCGGTCAAGATGCCGCTGTTCTGTCCTCAATTTCGATTGCCATGCCCGAACTCGTTCTTCTGGTGTCGGTCCATAAAAAAATCGATTTATGGCTTGCATACTGTGAAAAGTCTTGATCTCGAAGTCAGCACATTAAACAGTGTTTATAGCTGTGCCATTTCCATATTGACAAACAGTGACCCGCTATTGACCCCAATCTGTCACCAGTCCGTCACGCAAACATAGGGGATAGAGATTTAAGCAAAGATCTAAGCTAGTATAGGTGCAGGCTAGTATGGTAGACCGCTCAAGTTACCCAGGCATCCGTAGTAATCTACTACAGAAAACCTATTTAAGGTGTCATTGTATGTGAAGGGTGATCCATGGATCACACAACTGTAAACTGCATACATTTTAGTGTACGTTTCATCAGCCAAGTTACTTGGATGTCCAGGATGGAAGGTATGATACCGAAGAAAGGAGGTGGGGTCGTTTTACATGTTTGTATAAAGTCTCACCGCAGTGGACAAGCCAGGAAATCTGTGGAGACAAGACAGCGGTAAGGGCACCTGTGTCCTATTCTAGGCGTGTTATTGATAAGGCAAGGGGGCTAGATCGATTCTAATCGAATCAAGGAGCTTAAGTATGTGAATATACAACTTTAGATAATACTCATGCAGACGGATAGTGACTAGGGCCTGTACAGCAGAACACAGTTTACATATAAAATAACTTCCTGACCGGGCACACTAAGGTGCTCGTTGTATCTGACTAACCAAGATCTCCCAGTAGTTCCAATCTGATCCATCCAACAATCGTCGATCCGGTTTCATCGTGGAATTCGTACCGCCCAGGCAAACAGGAAATTCTCCATCCCATGACATAGCTCCGGTCACCGCATCAACAGGCGCGTTACTGACAGCGCTATACCAATGATCCAGCAAAGACTGCGCTGTATTCTCCTCATCGGCATGAGGACTGTTGGACGTCGCAGGGGAATTTATGTAGTCAAGCGGTTGAAAGTGGTATAAAGTGGGTGACCGTGAAGCATGGTTGGGTATAACGAGAGTGGGAGATTGTGAACTGCAGTCCTTTTCTCCGATATTGAGTATAGAGGGATAGTTATTCGAGGATGATGTAGGCTTTTGTAGACTAAGCAATAGTTGCGCTCCATGTTCGGATGTGGCAGAATCAGCAAGGGCGGACTGCTGAGCCTTATGAAGAGATTCTACTTGAATCGCTTTATGCCTCAGAAATTCTATTGTCTTCAGCTCGCGTCGAGTGGTTTCATCCATTTCCTGTGTACCTTCGTGATCTTTCATGAAACTATCAAGGATTGCATGCATTTGGTCTGAGTATTTGCCTGCTGGTTCAAGGATGCCATAAAACCCGCTGATCATTGCCGTTTGGAATTCGCGATATGCGTTGCTGAGACCAACCCGAGTCTCTTCTGGGACGGAATCTCTAAATTCCTGTCGAATCTCGTAATCCTTGATGGCAGATTCGAAACATGCCACCCTGGAGCGCGAATATCGCTCCGAATTTAACCGCTTCAGAAGGTATGGTCGATGTAAGCTAATGCGTACAAACAAAATCTCGGTCAGCAAAAGAAATCTATGGATCGGGATGAATGGGTCTGTATCATCAAGGCTTGTGTTGGGAGAAAGCGAATAATGGGAAGGTAAGTTGGTGATAAACTTGAGGAGGTCATCATCCAGTGCTATCACTTCTGAATAATAGCTTTTCTCCTGAATCTGCTGGAAATGGTGGACGATGCGACCGATGATTAAAGCAAGCTGATGGCGAAGAATGATAAATGTCATCGGTGTAGGCGATGATAGAGGAAGAGAATTATAAGCATTAGTCTGTGTTGAGGCATCGTCAATGTTAGACGGCATTTTTGTTGAGGTATAGTCATCATGTATTGAGTTTGGTCGCCCAAGCACAAGAGCGTAAGAGCGATCAGCGTGGTAGAGATAAGACCTATATTGGGCTGCAATGAGGATTTGATTCTAGTAACGTTATCGCAAATCCGTACCATATTCTCCTTCGGTACTCCACACGGGAGGGTTCCATGCCCTACACTTCAAATTAGATCAATTAGCGATGAAACTAACAAAACCGCTGACCATTGTAGAGCCATCCTTGTGGAAACCTAATGCCTGAGCTGTCCTGACAGCGGCTCCAAGTTGGCTCCAGCACTCTGTTATGCGTCGATCGAAAGTCAGAAATCTGGCGCTCTTGAAAGATAATCAGACGGTAGAGTCAGATCATGTGTAACAAGACTCACCAGAAGTCGGGTGAGTACGATTTCTAGGGAGTCCGGTTGAATAGCAGCTGCTATTAGCAAGGATCGACGAGCTAATTTCCTTTTTAGTAGATCAGAACCGACAACGAAAAGGTACTGACAAGACCAATAGTAACGCAATGATGTGATCCTCCGCGTACGGGCATCGCCACCGATATGTTCAGGAGAAAGGCGAGCTGAGATCGCCAATACAACAAAGAGGAGGGGTAAGAAGCGAACGTCATGAGGGTTGGTTGCTCCAATTCCGTCACGGCCGTGCGCACAAATTGAAGCGTAACCAGATCGAAAATCCTTTTCTGATATGGGATAACGAGTCCAGTTTCTGGATAAGGAAGCAGCTTGAGGCACTAGAGTGTACACCAGCGAACCACGCACATCGAGGTGAAGTAATAGTCTACCAGAACATCCGATACTCTCTGGGGTGGCAATTCCTGCAAAAGTTCAGAGATTTTGTGAGGTGACACCCCACACTCTTGAACTAAAGATTTGAGATTATCGGCAGCGGAAGGCTCAAGGTCATCGTCAAGAGGAAGGATTGGATGCCCATTGACACCTGGGGGATCACTGCTCGTTGCTGAGCAACTGGTAATGGCCAAACTAGGTACATATTGCAACTTGAACACTTGAGTACCCAAAGCAACCTATGAATTCCATGCTAAACTCACCTGCTCGACGACAGAACTGGGGGCTACACTGCCTGAAGCACCGTTTCCATACCACTTGCCGCTTTGAAAGGTTCCCTCACTTGGATCATGTTCGTCCGCGGGGGAGCGATTGTCGTCCTCAGGAGGGGATTGAGAATGCGGTCGCTCTAAATTAGAGTATGGGGCGCTGCTAGTCCAGAACTGAGGCAAGGCAGCTTCAATGATTTGTTCGAGTCGGGAAATGCGTCCTGTAAGATCGTGATCTGCCTTCCCTGGAGTGTAAGCTTTGCAAAGCTCAGGGACCTTGCGCGCAATGCACTAACAAGGACTGAATTGACCGATCTGGAAAGCTAAAAATTGGTTCTTACATGAGAGCAGGGTGTTTGACGATCGCACTGAAGCAAAAGATTATTGTTTGAGGCATCGGATATCGAATTCCACAAACTTTCTGCTTTCTCCGGTGACATTCACCGCAAGAAAAGCTAGTATGTTTCAACAAAAATGAAACGAAGATATGCCACCCTCCTACCTTACTCTCATCCTCTGCTTTTTACCTGACGGCAAAAGACCTTCTGGTTTCTTGCGCTTGACAAGAGTGGAGGAAGATTGATCTGGCTGCTCGAGAGTCAGCATCAATGAAGAAGATGAGAAGGAAAGATACCTAAAGCGCTTGTTGGGTTTGTATTCCACTTGCCGGTGATCCGGGGACAAATAGAATCTCACCTATTTCTTGTCTCTTCATGGGTTCTGAATCCTCATGGAAACAGCTCACGCTCTCTCTCGAGCGTCCATACAAGGACGATCATGGAAATCCCATCCCTGTTGTCGAGGACATCACACCCGACGGCCAGTATATTCATGAAACGTAAGGTCTGCTTGATTTGAAGCACTCTCTGGTTTCAAGCAGTATGGTTGAAACTGCACAGGAAGGAAGATACATCTGCACGACTTAGTGTGAACCTGCGAAGGATATTTCTCGAGCGTGGCTTGGATTTCTTGGACAAGTACCCTGCGGAAACCTTGGGCTCACAAGACACACAGGCGGAATCCTCAGAATCCGAAGGGGCTTCCAAAGCAGAATCAGAGGACGAGGATGACGAAGAGATAAACACCATGACATATGAAAACCTGCGTGATGTGAGGGATGAAATAATGGGGAAACTCGCGTGAGTCTTGCCCATGGTGTGAGGTAAACTACAAGGCCAACAGTATACAGTGTCTCTCTCGGCGAAATGACACACGCACAACAAGTGCTTGTTGCACTTTTGGAGACTCATGAATCTAGAGGGCAGCCTTCCACGCAGTCACCACAGGCTTCCCCACAGACTCAACTGATGCCGCAGTCATCATCGCCCCCGTCAAACGTGAAATTCTCCGCGACACTTGTTACGAAGCCGCCCTCAATCACATCTGTCCAAGCATTCAACGCTCAGCTGGTCATTGGCGGTAAAGATGAAGCTCTAAGACATGCTGCAGGTTTATTCAGGATATCTGCTGAGAGCATGGAGCGGACTAGGATTGCCGGAGAGAAATATTGGGTTGATGCGCTCAAGATTCGTCGCAGCAATTGGGGTTTGGTCCCTGCCCCGCTACCACCTGGCTCGGCTACTGGAAAAGGAGCTGACAAGACCTCCAAAGATTTTCTCATATCTTTTGGTTTGGAAGAATGTTAGTCTGTGGTTCTTTTCCCTTGCATGAACAGAGGTTAACCGTAGTCCAGCTCCAGTACAGTTCAGGCGGCGAGCTGTCGGTAGACTTCCTAGCTACACTAAATCCTCTCGAGACGTGATCTTCCCCCATCGCAAGAAAAATCGCCTCCGCGTGAGCATTGTCGTTAAAGATGAGGCAGGCGTAGCCCACACGACGACGAACAACATCCAATTTGATGATGACACTGTCCTGGATGGTGCTTTGCGGTCCGCCCAGCGTGAAATCGTTGAGCAGGAGATTTTCTCGATTCTTGTTCAAGAAGCTGGGAGCCTTCCATCTGCCTCTGCTAAAGTATCTGAGCGGTTTATCATTGTCGATGCCGCCCAAGGCCTCGAACTTCAGATTGAACTTGTGAGTCTTCCAGCACCGACAGTGTCTAGATAATCTTGATCATCATCCTCAGGCTGATGACGTTGATTCGTCCACAGAAGCATCTCGGACTGTCGAACGTAGCGAGATTTGTAACCTCATATACCATGCTTTCCATATTCTCCTTTTACGACGACATGCTCTATTAAAAGATGATCGCCTCGGCTCTTCTTCACAGGCATCCACATCACAACAACAAAGTGCCATCCAATCAAACCAAAGCAAATCTAAGTACCCCATCCTACAGCCTATCATTGACCTCCTCCAGTACCAAGTCTTCCTCGATCGCATTCAAAACGAAGTTATGCAGGTAGTCCGTGCATTGCAAATTGCCGGAATTCCAACAAATCTTGTTATGAACATTGTTGGTGAGACTGGAAAAGAACTCATAAAGCTTTTGGACACCAAATCAAATCTTAAGATTGGAGGCGAAATCGTGTTGCGGATCTTTAATCGGTATGGTGCTGAATCTGAGAATTTTGTGGAATTGCAGTCCTCAGTGTTCTTTCCACCCCTCCTTTTTTTGCCAGACATACAATCCGCTTCACTTTTGTTTCACCTTCAACTCTGGTAGCTCACCTTTCGCAATCGACATTAAATGTCTCGTCTGTTCCTCAGCTGTGTCAATTGCTGATGGATGAAGTCGAGCGTTGTCTATTGAATCAAATTCGTGATCTAGGAAAAAGTCTTTCGAAGAATGTCGAGGGTGCTTGGTTCATTGATCTGGATCAATGTGTTGGTCGCTGGGAAGGTTGTGTCTTGTGAGTACCATTTCTTTTTTTTCACGAAGTTGCTTTTTTTACTTAATGAGAGCAGAAATTTCCGGGTGATCTATAGTCCCAATTATGCTATCAATTGTACAGCATACCTCTTGGGATGTCCACCAGGAAAACAAGGACGGGCTCATCTCTATCCTCCCAGGGAGTACGAGGGGACAAATTTTCTGGACTGGGTCGAACGTCTTGTCACAACTACAATTAAACAAACAACTGCTGGTGTATGATTAGGAGGTGGTTTGAATGAAGAACAGGGACAACAGTGCAGTTCCATATGCATTCATGTTTTAAAAGATAACAAGCAACAAGAAAGGTACATCTACTCGTCTTCCTCCTCCTCCTCGCCGCCACCAGCCTGGAAATTCTCGATCTTGGCTGCAATACGAGCCTTACGTTGCTCGAGAGTGAGTTTGTTGACTTTATATTTGAGAGATTCGGCTTTCCAATCCTTCGTTTTTTCTGTGGGCTTGAACTCGGGATTCTCACGGATTGCGGCATAGGCATTGGTATAAATCTCCTCGATATCTTCAGAACCGATACCCTCGGCAAGATATGATGCAAACTGCTTCTTGAACCTGGAAGAATTCAGCTAGATGACTATCTTTTGAATCTATTACGAACCTCTCGTCATCTTCCTCTTCCAAGTTCTCCATGTATTCAGCGATATGACCACCGAAAATATACTTCCTCAGAACTTCAGCATCGAGCTGCTTCGTTTCTGGATCGTAACCAGGAAAACGTTTGTCGTTGTGGGGGATGAAGATACCACCGTCACTGGCGCCCTTCAGGGCACCAAAGACACGGGATCCAGTAGAGGTACGTCTCAAACCAACATCAAGGTAAGCCTTGAAGGGACGGGGAGCACCGTCCTCTTGAATGGCTTCCGTAAGGGAGAGAGTACCGTCAGGTTCAGCAACACCCTCGTATTGGTCTGCAAGACCGAGCTTGGTAAGGGCACGGCGGGCAACAAGAAGACCCGTAGCATAGGCTGATACGAAATGAATTAAGTAGTTATGATATTCAGTAGACATGGTACTTACCGGCAGTCCAGTTAGTCAACCCCTTTTTAATACCGTATCGTGGCAGCTCAGCGGAGCGAGCAGAGGTGAGGATGAAGTCACCTTGAAGGCGGGCATAGACGATCTGAACGATAATGTCCTTGTTGGTGATACGAACGACGAGACGGTATTTAGGGGCATTGCTAGGCAAACGTTGGACTTATTTTGAGTTTCTACCGAGAACCAGGTACATACTATTTGTTCTTGGCCTGTGTCACGAGGCGTTTGCGGGCATAATCTGCAGATGAATGAGTAGGCATTCAAAGAGTTGCCATTAATAAAGCGTACAATCAGTCTTTCCCTCCCTCCTTCGGCGGTACTTGACCTGAAAACGCGAGAAGTAGGCGTCGGACTTGACCTTTTTGACGAACGGCATCTAAAAATTTTGAGCAAGATCAGTAACCTGAAAGACGTCATCACAACCAGAATCCTTCCATCCACGGAAGAGACAAGAAAATGGAGCTTTAAACTGAGGACATTATGTGCATTTGATAGAGAAAAGTGCGAGGAGCAATAGATTGGGCTAACATACCTTGAGAATGGATGGACAGAACTGTCGACGACACCAGGGCCTGTTAGTGGACGATGCTGATACCTAAATTATGTAATATTTTAGTGCTGTGCCGGGTCGACACCGCCACCATCAGCCTCACTTTCACCTCGCCACTGCAACCGCGTACGTATATCTCGTTTTTGAAGTTAGAAACACTCGATATCCATGGATCCTTATTCCAAGCAGTCGTACAACTATGGCTATGGACAAGGCTATGAGTCCAATAACTACCATAAAGGGTACTCGGGCTCTGCGTCGTCCTTTCCACTCCCAGGAGGGCCCTCATCGTCTTCTGCCCCTGCGCCTGTTCCTGCAAATGCCTATGAATATGATGTAGGCATCTTGGCCCAGCAGAGTGTGTATGTGCCAGGGGCTGCGATTGATAAGCGGGGAGGAGCAGGTGGCAAGCTTGCTAAAGGTGGCAAACGAACGACGGTTCTTCGAAAGGGTGGAGGAAAAGTATGGGAGGACCAGACACTGCTGGAATGGAACCCGTGTACGCTGAGTCGTTGATCTTTGATTTTGGGTCATGGTTTCTTATTATGATTTTACGTGCAGCATGGTTTCGTCTGTTTGTTGGGGATTTGAGTAACGATGTGTCTGACGATGTGCTTGCCAATGCTTTCAACAAGTACATTTCGTTTCAGAAAGCCCGTGTGATCAGGGATCGTCTTAGTGGAAAGGTGAGATTGAAGTATTTCCGTCATTGTTCCCAGACTCGATATATTTGCAGGCGAAATATGGGTTCGTTGCATTTTCAGACCCGGAAGATTTCTTGAAAGCATGGAAGGAAATGGACGGTGCGTTTCCATGATAGGATTTGTTGTATGTTTGACCAGGGCAATTTACAGGTAAATATGTTGGTAACCGCCCTGTGAAGCTGAAGAAGGCGGACAATACAGCAATTCGTCCGGTGGAGATAGGGCACCGCAAAGCGAAACAACTAGAGCAAGAATTGAGAAAGAATCGTCGCAAACCCTATTGATAACATATTTATATATATTCGTGGTTGTATTTGACCGGAGTGAATCATGTGCGCGCTGTGCGCATCAAGTGAGACTGCGGGAGCACCAAAAACTAACTTTACCATCATCATCCTTATACACTCTCCATGGCATCTGCAGAGCTGTTGAAGCAGATCCAAGCTGGAAAAACGTTGAAAAAAACAGCGACCAATGATCGTAGTGCACCAGCACTAGACTCGGGAAAAGGGGGTGGCCGTGGCCCCAGTCTCGCACCTGCGCCTGCTTCAGGTGGAGGCAGCAGTGGTTCGATGGCGGGGCCTCCGCAACTAGGTGCCCTTTTTGCTGGAGGGATGCCCAAACTCAAACCTGCTGGACATGTAGTGCAAGAACCCCCAGGTAATGCATTTAAAGTGGTGCGTCCTGCAGCAGCAAAGGCCGCTCCCTCGCCAGTTGTCCCTCGGGCAAAACCTCCTGTTGCCCCTCATGCACGTGCTGTTCCGCCGCCTCCTGCACGTGCTACGCCGCCGCCTCCTCCCAGGCCAGCCCCCACACCTCCGGCTCCTGCTACTCCTATACGTGCTGCTCCAACTTCTTCTTCTCCGGCTGCTCCGGCCGCTGCCACTCTGCCACGTGCTTCTCCGGCTTCTGCACGTGCTGTCCCGCCTCCTCCCCCCAGGTCCACCCCGACACCTCCGGCTCCTGCCATTCCTGTACGTGCTGCTCCGGCTACCCCGACCTCTGCACGTGCTTCTCCGCCTCCTGCACGTGCTGCCCCCGCTCCTCCCGGACGTCCTGCGCCATCGTTGGCTGGCAGGCATCCTCCTCCTCTTCCTCCTCCTCGACCATTGAGCTCTGCTTCATCAGTGCCAGGCAAAGTTGTCCCTCCTCTTCCTCCTCCAGCTCGCCTGCCCCCTGATGCTGGCTCACCTGCACCTCCCGCAAGAGTCCGAGTGCTATCCGAATCTGCAGCACCAGACTCACCTGTCCGAGCTCCTCCCCCACCCCCTACAAGATCTTCACTGATCACCCCTCGATCAGCCGCACCGCCGCCTCCAATACCATCTAGTTCGCTGAGTAACCCTCCAATTACTCCTCCCGTCAGACGTGTAACCCCCTCGGCCGCCATGGTCCCTCCTCAAGGAAATGCAACCTCGGTTCCCAGCAGAAAAAGTAGGTCTCCTGGATTGCTAAAGCCTGGAAATTTGCCTCTGATAGTTTATCAAGTCCCCTCTCCACCTGCAAGTTCAGGTGCACATACATTTCCCGTAAATGATTTCCCGCCTCCTCGGGACTTCCACCCAGTGCAAAGGCATTACAACAGTGGTCGTACGAAAGGCAGCAACTTCGATACAAACATGTTGTAGATAAATGGAATTGGCACTAGAACTGGCACTAGAACTGGCAACATCTGATCATTTCGTCTTGACAGCTCGCGCTGAGGTGTAGCCACGTATGTAATTTATAGGACTCTTGTCTCGAACCAGAAAAGCCGCCTTCTGGATACCAATCTAGGCATATCTTCTACTGCTTCGGAGCCAAGGTTTAGACAATGAACCTAAATATGATTAAGATCAAAATGACACGTCAGTTGTTGAGTAGTCTATAAATCCACTGGTAACTGGCTTCTTCCTTACCTCGCACCATAATGCGGTTTTGTTCCCTTACCGCATCTGCTTCATTCCTCGCCCTAGCTTCTCTTGTCTTTGCCGAGCTTGACTCTGATGTCATCAGCTTGACGGCCAAAAACTTTGAAGAGTCCGTGTGGAAAGAGCCCCTCATGCTTGTTGAGTTCTTCGCCCCATGGTGAGTATTGTCATTTGAGCACAAGCATATGATCCTCAGCTCTTCCTAGGTGCGGACACTGCAAGGCCTTGGCCCCTCACTATGAAGAGGCTGCTACTGCCCTGAAGCAGAAGAACATCAAGCTTGCCAAAGTCGACTGCGTTGAAGAGGGCGAGCTCTGTCAGAGTAATGGGGTACAAGGCTACCCGTGAGTCTGACTCATTCACACCTTCTTCAGCTCTCCTCATCCGTTCAATAGAACACTCAAGGTATACAAGAATGGTGAGGCTACCGACTACAATGGTCCCCGCAAGGCGGATGGGATCGTCAGCTATATGGTCAAGTATGTTAATCCGCTAGCCTTATATAGCTGTCCCTAAAATAACGTTCTATGCAGGCAATCACTTCCTGCTGTGTCAGAGGTCACCTCAGAGAACCACGAAGAATTTCAAAAGGCCGACAAGGTGGTCGTTGTTGCCTATGTCTCATCCTCTACTTCGGAGCCTGCTCCTGTCTTCAGTGCTGCCGCCGAAAAGCACCGTGATGACTACCTTTTTGGTCTCTCGACTGACAAGGCTCTTGCGGATGCCGCTGGCGTCGAGCCTCCAGCCTTGGTTGTCTACCGCACTTTCGACGAACCTAAGACCGAATTCCCCTACCCTGTCTCCAACCTCAAGACCGATGACATCTCTGACTGGGTGAAAGAGCTCGCCATTCCTATCATTGACGAAGTCAGTGGGGAGAATTATGCCGTCTACGCCAGCAGCCCTAAACCTCTTGCCTATCTCTTCCTTGACCCTTCTTCCGAGGATAAGGACAAACAAGTCGAATCTATCCGACCTATCGCGAAGAAATTCAAGTCGAAGATGAATTTTGTCACCATTGATGCCATCAAATTTGGTGATCACGGCCGTGCTCTCAACCTCATGGAGGCCAACTGGCCTTCTTTCGTCATCCAGGATCTCTCTAAACAACTAAAATACCCTCTTGACCAATCCAAGGAACTCACCCCTGATCTTGTTTCAGCATGGGTCGAACAATACCTTGCTGGTAACCTTGAGCCTTCGCTCAAGAGTGAGCCTGTTCCCGAATCCCAGGATGAACCCGTCTATACCGTCGTCGGAAAAACCTTCGATGAGATTGTCTTTGATGGCAATAAAGACGTCTTTATTGAGTTTTATGCTACTTGGTGCGGTCACTGCAAACGCCTGAAGCCAACTTGGGACAGCCTTGGTGAAAAATATGCAGTCCTCAAGGACAAAGTCGTTATGTAAGCTCCTCAGTAATGGCTCTGGGTCAGATTCTTATTTGTTTACAGTGCCAAATTCGAGGCCACTGAGAATGACCTTCCGGCAAGTGTCCCCTTCCGTGTTCAAGGGTTCCCCACGATCAAACTCAAACGCGCTGGTTCTCGCGACTTCATCGATTATGAGGGTGACCGCTCGTTTGAAAGCCTGGAAGCCTTCCTCCAGGAGCACGCTAAGAATACACTTGAATTCGCCGAAGTCCCTGCTGAGAAAACCGAGGAATCACCGGTTGTTGCCGACGAGGCTCCCCAGACGCCCGTCAGCGTGGCCTCTGCTCAGGAAACAGAGGTTACCCATGAGGAACTTTGAGGAACTTGGGACTATTTTGCCGCAGTAGCAGTCCAAAATGTATCTTAGTTACCGTTTTACTTATGCCACTTTTGATAGCATGAATGGTGTGGGAAAATGTGAGAGATATAAAGCACAGCGGTAACAATGATAGTATTCAAGTCTTGGAGCTCTGCTCTCGTTTTGATCTATAATAATCAGAGAAAGATAGTCTGATCCCCAAGAAACGGCAATCTGGATCTGGATGTGCCTGGAGATGGGTGACAATTGATTGTGCTCGTTCGGTAAAGAGGCTTTGGTATTCGTTGAGGCGTGTCATGATTTCCTGCAGCGATTCTGTTGACAAGGATGAAGGTAATGTAGTTGTATGCACACCCTTGCGGAAAAATATCAATGATGAAGGTTCAACCGTAATGCGCTCAGAAAATGCTTCTTACACGCTGTGCATCAAGCTCTTGGTCCCTTTTCGACGACTCGGACAAACAAGAATTATAGAAATGATCCTGTCATCGGCAAAGCAGACAAATCATTGGTCAGATGGATGTAACAGTGGGCAATGAGAAGCAATGCAGACTGTAGCTATACGAAATTGGAGAATAGTTCCAAATATTTCACGGACTTGGTTGAGTAAATTTTCCTATTGAAGGAAGAGGAAGAGGAGCCATTAGACGACAATAGTCACCAAACAAAAATTCGAAAAAAACCTCTTTCCCAGCCTTTGGACTTTGTAGAAATATTTTCTTCATCATTTGATCAAGATAATTGCGATGAGCTTCAATCAATGCGTCTAAATCTCCCTCTTTTTTGTTGAGAAAGTCGATGAGTTTCATCCAAGAACACTCTACAACTTCAAGTCTGGCATATGCTTGCATCTGACGAATGAAATGAATCATTTCTGCTATTGTGAGACGAATTTTATGCCATTCAAATTCCAGATCTCGTTTCAAGCACGGAGGATCAATGTTAATGGTAAATTCGATTTGAGTGAAAGGAACTCACCAGGAACCTTGAGGAAGGATCGTACACCACCTGTCACGCGCATCCATCCTTTATTCAGTGCAAGCTCGACACGCTTCTGCTGCCACAGGTATCTAAAAAGCTTTAGATATTTCTCCATTGATTCAGGATCCAAAACGGTGTCAATGGGAGAATCAACTTTGTATTCCAACGTAAAGACGTCCCATCCAATCTCGCCGTGTGAGTACTCTAGCATTCGAGCATCCAAGCGTCTTAGGACATCCAATGGATCATACTGAGCACCCGAGGACCGAATGGCTGTCTCCAAAGTAGCTGTGAGATTGTGCCGATAAAGTGTGTTTGCTGGCTTAGCCAAACTCGGTCTTTTTGTCAAATGTCAATTTCAAAAACGCTCTAAGACAAACGATGATGAACGCACTCAAGTGCTTCCATGAGTTGGTCTGCAAAATCCCCACGTCCCAACATGAGGTAATTTCTAAGGGCATCGAGATGATCGAGTAACTTGAACTTGTCAATGAATACTTCAAATAATCGTTTACTTGCAATTTTATACGCAGTGTCTATAGACCGTTCAAGCCCTGCGATATCGTTGTACTGTAGTTCTAGTAGAAATTTTTAGCTCGGCGAATCACCACGCACTGAACCAACCTGACTCACGGTCCTTGGAATTGCTCATTTTCTCCCGTGTTATCACCCAGTCACTGTCGTGACAACTGTATCGGATGAAGTTGAGACTTTTTCCTGTTGAGAAAATCTAATCGACAGTCGATGAGTGGTCAGTGGTCATATCTACTTCAGATGGAATTTACCTTCTTTCCAAAAACATCGCCAACAAATAGGGGTAACATCTCCTGACGGAATCGGTACTTCGCATCCCAAAGCTTAAGGCCATCCTCCCTAGCACCCGAGTAATCGTCTCCATCCGGGCCAAATCGCTCAAGCCCACCGTCACCGGATAACGGGTTCCTCATTTCACCAGAGGATAACCCATGCATAAAATGAGTCGGATCAGCATCAAGGGATACAAAGAATTCTGCAAACGGGTCGTAAAGTTCGCCAGAGAAAAGCCATTTGTGCAAGGTCGAAAAGAAGGGCCGGGATACCTGGATGAGTACTCAGTTCAGGACAGACAAAACGAGGGTGCACACCAACCTCTTCAAGAAGTTGGTTAGTGAAAGTACGGATGAACAAATCACCGTTGTGGGTATAGCCGTGTATCAAGTTTACAAGCGCTCCACCATGAGCATCTGAGAAATCCTTAACATTCAATCAAGACAGGAAAGAGGGTCCGACATACTCCTTGCCCCTTCAACGCAGACACTCATCATTTTCATCCTCATTCGCCATTCGTTGATCCAGACATCTAGGCGACGGAGTGAAAGGCCCATATTGTTTCTAGATTTGTCAACGGTTGTAGCTGGGTTATTGTTCTGGAACATTTGTGTTTCAAGGATGGCTATGAGGCGATAATATTCAGTCAATTGAGCTTGAAGGTAATGACATAGACTTTGCTCAATCATGCCAACATCTGACGACGATTCTCTTTGGCGCACAAACTTCTCTACGCGATTATAGAGAGATCCAACTTCCGCAAGTCGGTGAATGAGAACCTTGGTGGGTGCTGATATGATATTTTTCTGGGTAGATCAACTTTTTGGAGAGGGAAACAGGGAATAATGCACGTACTGCATCACCGAGAAAAACGATGCGGCCATCCTCTTCTTCATCTGAAGATATTTTCACGCGTTTCCCAGAAATTCCTTGCAGCAAGTAAAGTGCGTCACGCAAGAGTGATCCTTCCGAAATATGGGTACAGCCTTTGGAAATGCGATACTCTTGCAGAATCTGTGCCTTGGTCGGAGCAGACTGAGTGGGAGGTTGAGGCCCCGAAGGACTAATAGGTGATGCAGTATCTTTAGATGGTGGAGGCACCAGTGAGGGTAAGGTGACGGGGATGAGGGTTGGGGGAGCGACTGCAGAGGCAACAAACTGTAAAAATGCAATAGATTCTTCTTTTTTTGCCAATAATGGCTACAAATCTGTTCAAATGACAATATGAATACTTAAAAATAAAAACTGACTTCATTGAGTAATCGTGATACCAGGTTCGTAAACTTCAAAGCGTCATTCCCTCCGGAACTCGCAGATCTCTGAAGTACTGATTCCAATCAGAATACTGTATGACTATTACGGAAAAACTCACAAATTTTCTTGATCATGTCTACCGTTTGAGCCAAATCATTGTCACGGCCACGACCAATGTGGCTGAGACGACGATCAACAGGAATTCAATTAGCATCAGAAGCACACCGACCTGTGCAGAATGTCTTGGCATTGTAGAAGCAGTTCGTCACGAAGCCGCTGGTTCGTTCGTGATGCAGGAACTAGGAGGCATGTCAACGCTTCGAGACTTGAAGCAAGAGTAACCATGATACTGAAGCCAAAGATGATTTGGTATGCAGCCCATACCACGTGACCCGCACTTTATGTGAGGACACTCGCATAAATCTCACCCTCTGTATATCCCCCAAGATATCCTAGGCACCCGGAAAGGGGTTAAAGCCCTCATAGAATTCTTGATCTCTACACCAGGTCAGAAACTTTCATAGATCAATGGAAAACTACTCTAAAGTTGAGGACGAGCATCACCCATCCGTTGCAATGAGTATGCATTAACACCCTCTGGCCACATGCCCTTCTGTAGATATACCCCTGATGCTCGTATCCTAGCACTAGTTCGCTTGCTGCGGGATAGAAATTCTGAATCCAGAAACTAAGTGATATGTGACATTGAAGGTAATGGCCGTTAATAATCTTATACCAGAAGGCTAGCCAGTGCAATCCCATCCTATCCTGGTCCTGGACAACTCCTGACCCGGGCCTGTGTTTGTATGTCGGTATGGACACAACAGGCATTTTGAGACCTGAATATCTCCCTGACACATCGACCCACTGGGTATTAAGTAGGGAATAGGAATAGAACGCTCTCTGTTCCTATCCAAGGCTTCGCAAAAGGATTTCTAGTGGGCTCGGTCTCGGGCTCCTATCTTGGGCCTCCTATCAGTTTTGTGTAATCTACCATCAACAAGGTCCCAAGGCCCAAGAACCAGGGAGGTGGCGCAGCTTGTTGCACCGGCAAAGACAATATATTGTACCGGGTATGATATACACCGTCTAATGATTATCAAGAAGCGGCCAACGATAAAAGACGTGGGAATAGGAATTAACGAGAGGGATGTGTTTGGTAGAATATTGGATACCAAGGGCAATGAGCGCCAAGGGTGGGGTTTGGGATCAAGGCGTGAGGTGGTCTCATTGATTATATGATAGCACAAGAGCAAAGATCGGGATGCAGGTGTGTCTAGAGGTGGACTAGTATTTATCAACCTTCAGACCATCTTTCCAGAATGTGAGATAGGCTAGAGCGTGTTTGTCAGTGTGCGAGTCTGGTTGTTGAGGTAGACTTACGCGTAGTGCCATCCTCCTGATGATGAACAGGTAAGCAAAATTATCTTATGTCCATAGGACATAAAACGAAACTTACGCGGTAGTTAAGGAGAGCAACCATCCCATCAGGGTCCATAGATTTTCCAATGAACTATCATAAATTTCAATATCTTGGGTTGAATCGAAGTGAAAATGCCTACAAATTCATAGTCCTGGAAATTAGCGCTCACTACCTTGACAAATGCTGAGGCACCCTTTTCAAACGAGGTAACACGCTCAGGTTCATTCGTTTGAAGTCTTGCTCTGATATCTTTGATATATGTCTGAACATCTATGAGTTAGAGGTCCTGTGAGATCTGTCAAGATGTATTACGTACCTTGATATGAGTTAAATAATCTTTTTTGGTGAAGTTGGTCTGCACGAGTCCAGATGAATGAACGAGGTTGATAACAGTTTGTGAACCATCTTCCAGACTTTCCTCTTGCCCTTCCGCAGAGGGATTCGCGCCTGAGAGGGAAACTCAGCTTCAAGTCAGAAGGACATACATAACAACCAACCGATGTCAACATCCCCTTCTTTGATGACGATTGAAGCGCAGTCCACCTCCCATACAACATCGTGATGTTCCGTACTGCGGGCTGGTAGTGAGAGGTGCTCTCATGACAGAGTAAGCACACACCCACTGTTTGTAGGCATCGGTGAACATCTCGTCACCTGTTTTTTTGTCAGAGAACACCAACATCTTGAGAGGATGAATGGATGGATGAATTGAAAATTGTCATCGATGATCTAAAATTCACGTGATTGATCCTATCTATCCGATCCTGTAAAAGAAGTAATGGAATGGATTTTTTACCAACCGCCATCAAAAGGCATGCTCGTTCAGTGCGCGAAAAGCACACAGCAGAGTCAAGATACTGGCGCCAATATAAGCACCCGGTCTTTATCAAAGAATATGCACCTGTGACCTCTGTACATTTCTCTGCTGCAAAACCACACTGTTATGCAGTAACAGTGGCAACCAGAGTGCAAATCTACGCCCCTCGAACACAAAAAATAACAAAAACTATCTCTCGGTTCAAGGACATCGCACGCAGTGGCCATATACGTGGTGATGGAAAACTTATCGTGGCAGGAGATGACAGTGGGCTGGTGCAGGTGTGTTGTCAGTTTGCAGCTGTTGCTCCATACCTTCAACCATTGGAGTTTGGCAGATTTTTGACGTCAATTCAAGAGCAATTCTGCGCACGTTGGACTCTCACAAGCAGCCTGTTCATATTTCCAAGTTTTCCTCCCTGAGTCCGACGCAGGTATTGACATGCTCCGACGATACCGCTGCCAAAGTCTGGGACATCCCTTCCCAGACTTCAATATGTACATTCTTCGACCACACCGATTACGTTCGTACCGGACAATTCTCGACCTGTAACCCAAATCTGGTGCTCACTGGTTCGTACGACTCTACTGTCCGGTTGTTTGATTCAAGAACGGGTGAATGCGAAATGACCATGGGGGGAAGTTCGTCTAGCAGTGGCCCGGTAGAACAAGTTCTAATGTACCCGTCCGGGACTGCTGTTGTATCTTCCGCAGGTCCCATCATTCGCATTTGGGACATCATTGCTGGTGGAAGGTGTTTACGGGCCATCTCTAATCACCAAAAGACGGTCACCGCTTTGACCTTCAACTCTGATGCCAGCCGTCTTCTTACCGGTGGACTCGATCATATGGTCAAGGTCTATGACGTGAGCACCTATAACGTATTGCATACTATGCGATATCCAGCACCGATTTTGTGCTTAGCCATCTCGGTACGAATCATTGGCTTCCTTCCATATTTCAAGACTGAATTTCAGCTGGGTAGCCCGATGAGACTCATATCGTTGGTGGAATGGCGGATGGTACCTTGTCAGTGCGCAGACGGCAGCAGAAGAGCTCCGAAGCTCAAGCCGGCTTGACCGATTCTGGTTTATTTGATGAACAAACAGCAGGAGTAGGGCAGGGACACATAAAAGACAGGAGAAAAGTCAAACCTTTGGGTGATGCAAACGAGCTCACGGTAGAGGGTCGGAGGAAGAAACGTCTCAGAGATTATGATCGGCTGCTCAAATCTTTCAGATACTCCGCAGCTCTTGACGCCGTGCTTGGCAAGGTAGCTACAACTTCCCTTCTCGAGTTGACCAATTCTCTAATTTATGGATAGAACGTTCCACCAGTCATAACCTTTTCTCTAGTACAGGAATTGATACACCGAGATGGTCTGAAGATCGCTCTTTCAGGTCGTGATGATGTACTGCTCGAACCGATTCTCAGGCTCCTCTTAAAATATGTGACTGATCCACGTTTTGGAGAATTAGTTTGCGATGTTGCCAGATTGCTCATCGGTGAGTTCATATCTATTCTCTATGCCACTGACTCTAATATGCCTACAGAAATATATCAGCCAGTGATTGGACAGGCACCTCTGATCGACTCGTTATTCGTACGACTACATAAGAAGGTCATGGTTGAGCTTCAATTTCAAGCTGAGCTCCAGCGCACCTCTGGTGCGCTCAGCATGATAGTATCTTCTTCATTGGCATCCTTGCCACCATAGGGAGTGGAACAGTGTGTATTGTCGCTTTAAATATTATTAAGAATTTAAGGCTTCGATCAGACTACTGAGAATTTGTTTTTGTATGGGCTCTTCATTGCTGGGATCACCTTGCTCTTCAGCGTTGTCATGGTAGATCTGAAGGGTTTGTACTATGCTCCGAAGACCTTGGTCTTTGCGGTTCAGCATTTGTGTTGCGTGGGTTCGGATCTGACAACCTGTTAACCCAAATCTCTTCAGAACAATAGGTTGTACTCACCCCATCGTCTTCCATTATGATCCAACCCAGAATATAGTCAACAGTCTGGAGTGTGAAAAGCCCGCCATCCAATTGGCGCAAATACCAAAGATCTCGGTCTTCATCAGTGATAACTTCCCGTTTTACTATCATTTCCTAGGATGAAGTCGGGTTTACTGCAAAGATCAGGAGAAACAATCACCACCGAACCTTTTTGTCCATTTCAATCTCCCTGTTAGTCACTTTGAGCCTTGTATGTGCGGAATCGCGGATATCTAATAGCTTATCCACCTTCTCGTAGTTATTTTCCACAAACTTCGCCAGTAAGCGGATACGTTCAGGTGAATCGGAAGGCAGATTTGTCAGTAAGGAAGAGATAATACCCAGGATGTGCGATAAATCTTCTGATGGAGGAGCAGAGAGATTCTTCTTTTGTGCCTGTTTCACGCAAGACGGGCTAAGATACTGATAATATCTATATACGTACGCTTACCTTACCCATAAAGGCAGAGAATAGTGTCTTCAAACCTAATGCCTCAACAAAGGCGATGCAGATCGCAGAGCCACCCGGACCAGACATGACGTAGTCCAAAGTCTTGATTGACCTAGAACGAGACTGCATTTTTTCTCTACAGGGGAAGTCGGAACATGATAGGAAGA
>Ga0153951_1000056_pt1 | contig 35768 bp, 56 predicted proteins | sample TSNJ035MetaG_FD_102278 | JGI IMG/M metagenome (GOLD analysis project Ga0153951, IMG submission 102278) | Attine ant fungus gardens microbial communities from New Jersey, USA - TSNJ035 MetaG | ecosystem: Host-associated > Fungi > Mycelium > Unclassified | place: USA: New Jersey, Wharton State...
AATAGAACAAAGGACTGCCCTAAAACAGTTAGGTTATCTCTATTTCAAGAACAATAGTACTCCTATATATAGAACAATAGGTAGTGATTATGTGGTAGGCTGTCCTGGTGCACAGACTACTACAATTATGTATTTAAGAACTATATATCTGAGAATAAACCTCAGACTTAACAACATCTTTTGCTATTGTCTAAACTTCACTTTTTTGAGCCTTTTGATTATTAAATCATTAACTTACAAATCAGTAAGTGGCCATTTGTAATACTTAGTACAATAAAAGAGATACCTGGTGGAAGAAGATACTTGGGAAAGTAGGGAAAATCTGAAGAACACAAAGGAGTTGGTTGAAGAGTTCAAAAGAGAGTATGAAGAAAAGGCTAGGGAAGTATAACAACAAGAAGAAGAAGAGGATGAAAAGATGTTTGCAAGAGAACTACTAGAGAGGTTTACAGCTAAAATTCTATGGGGATAGTTAAATAAGGAATACAAGAGGCAGAGGGAGAAAAGATGGGAAAAGAACTGGATACAATGGAAAAATTCCTTGAAACAAGAAAACTTGAAAGGAAGGCTATGTTATAAGACAGTTCCTAAAGAAGAAACTATTTTCTATGTATTCATTAATCTGATGGGAAATATCCAGAAATATAACATGGGAAAGATATAAATAATGTGGGAAGAATTATGTAAGAGATATATAGTTATTAGTAAGGGTCATATGATCACAGAAGATAGATGCATAAACTAACAGACATTTGTATAAGTAGCTAGGAGAATTCAATAGAGAACTCTATTGAGTTCTTCCTGAACAACTACCTTGGTTAAGCTCTAAGTCCTTATGACTGCATGCTAACAACTCCCAATAAGGAAACTATTTCTTGTATATTCATTAACTTGATGAGAAACATCCAAGAATACAATATGAGAAAGATATAAATAGTGTAGGAAGAATTATGTAAGATATAGATAGTTCTTAGTAATGGTCATATGATTGTGGGAGACAGGTATATAGACTAACCAATATTTGTATAAGTACCTAGTGGAATCCAATAGGGAATTTTATTGAGTTTTTCCTGAGTAACTACCTTGGTTGAGCTTGAGTCTTTATGATCTTGCACTAACAATAGGAAGGATAGGAATATACTAGGAATTACTATGAATATACTATGAATGTGCACTCCAAGTTCCAGAAAGTAATGCAAAGGGTGGAGTTGGAGAGTGGAACATGCTACTGAGTGAAATAAGAGATATTGCTCTCTAGTCCTGTGGTTTTACAGCTGGTCTGGAGGGAATGTAATGACAATACAGGAGTGGAATGACCTTGGCCTCAGCTTGTGCACTGTGCCTCAATCTCCTGTCATTTGTTGTGGTCATGTATTTTGGAGTAGTGGAATGTTGTCCGAAGGTATGGTAAATTTAGGAGTAATGGAGTTAAGAGGTATATAGCAGAGAGGAAAAGCACTACAAGGAGGTGACTTGATGACTTTGGTCTGTGAACTAGGGAACTACAATGTACTGGTAGAGCACTTATACCAATCCTGGAATAGAAGTGGTGGTACAAGTGTTTTGGTCTACATCGTGGTCCTATAGGAGTAGACAACTTAGAAGGTCAGGGGTGGAAATTCTAAAGAAAATGAAAAGAAAATGAAAATAAATATTAAATAATACTGAATTTCCGGTATATGACACTGAGTCTGTTCATAATACTATGAGTATATAACTGTAGTTGTGTTGTTCACAGGACCCAGTCTTCAACACTTGGTCCTAGGTGTGTTATCTCATATTCTGACCCATTCATGTACTTACCAAGTCTTTGACACTCGGTCCTAGCTGACTTGAGTGTAATATCACTTTGATCATCCTAATGTATACTACTGCCCTGCTGTAAGCCATGAAGAGGTGGATAACACTTTCTTCAGAGGTTGCAACCACTTTTGCAGTCTGAGCTTTTGGTACTTCCACTCTCCTGTTCTCAGGAAGTATCCCAGCTGACTGATCAGCCTTTGATTTCCTACACTCTGATTTGATATATCCCTTCTTTTCACAATAGTGACACCCTCCTTCATCTGAAAAATTTTATGAATGGCAACTCTACTTCAAAGTGTGTACAATACTTAGTTTCTTCCTCTCTATCAAAGATCAATCAGCTGACAATTGAAGGATCTCATCTGAAGATCTCAACTGTCACTGACCTCTCGATTACAGCTAGCATTCTCGAGAAGATAGGTCTCACACCCAATGGGACTGCAAATCAATCGTCTACTCTATGGATGCGCTCTTGTCGTTACTTGCATCCTGCGAGAATTGTTTTTGTACTTGTGCATAATGCTCCATCTCTGCTTGGCTGACACTCGGGACCAAATTTTCCAGAGCTTGAGAAAAGTCTTCTTGAGTTACCTCTACCTGACTTTCGGCAGGATGAGCGATTTCAGCTATTGGATCTTGATTGAGTTTCGCTAGAGGTATGTATAAGATCGAAATAGACATTTGCAGGAATGCTCTTTCTTACCGAGCTGATCCTCTACCTGCTGAGCTGTTCTTGACATCGCATTCAACATAGCATCCGAACACAAAGCATAGAAGTCCGCCCCCGTATAATTGAAAGGGCATGCATTTGCTATGCTCCTAAGATCTAGATCGGAATGTAATCTGAACTTGCGAGTCAACGCCTCGATAATCTTCAATTGTACTTCATGCGTTTCGCTTACGCCCAAGTACAACATTCGATCAAACCTGGCCAATGATCATTTACGACTGTCTCAATCAATTGTCTCCTAACCCACCTCCCAGGACGCAGTAAGGCTGGATCCAATAGATCAGGACGATTCGTCGCGCCGATAACAAAGACGTCATTACTACTAGACATTCCATCAATTTCAGCCAGGAGTTGGCTGACAATGCGGTCCATGACTCCTCCAGAATCACCATGATTCCCTCGCTTCGGAGCGACTGAATCCAGTTCATCAAAAAAGATAACACAAGGTTTTGCATCACGAGCCCTTTGAAAGACATGTCTGACGTTGGCCTCCGACTCGCCAATGTACATATTCAAGAGCTCAGGACCTTTCACTGAAAAGAAGTTGAGTGCGCAGGAAGTCGCGACTGCTTTAGCGACAAGAGTTTTTCCTGTTCCTGGAGGACCATATAGCAAGATACCTATGGAGGGTCAAATTCACTAACTTAGAGTCCTTTGTGTAACACGCCCACCTGAGCGCTTCTTCACGCCATCTGTAAATAATTCTGGATGTTCCAACGGAAGCTGGATTGTATCAAGGATGTCAGCTTTTACGTGAACCAGACCGCCGACGTCGTCCCAGGTTACATTAGGTATTTTGGGGACACCAATGTTCTCAGAATAAGCTGCTCTGGCTTTTTTCAGGGCACTATTGAAGTCCTGTGCTGATATGAGAATGTGATTAATGCCCATCTCACCCCTAGGAAAATCGTTTGGAGACTGATGATCAAGCGGCATATCACTCACGCTCGTTCCAGGGCTGACAACTTTGCACGAAAGACTAGATCAGAGAGATCGATAGCAATCAGGGCAGCGGTCTGTCTTGCTAAATCTTTGAGTGATATATCCGCGGCAAGTGTTGAGTTCCACAGCAGAGCCTGTAAGATCTCTAGGCGCTCCTCTTCGTTTGGAGCCTGAGATATCATTAAAATCAGTGATTGATCTCGATTCCTAGCGCACCTCAAACTCCAACTGATGCTTAAAAGATGAAAGGATGCTTGCAGGGATTTGTGAAGTGTTGTTACTGGTGGCAACGACCCCTATTGGAAAACCTCCCATTCTCCAGGACTGAGCAGACTCTGCAATACATTCTCTAAGGGCATTTACGATAGCTGGATCTACGGACAAAAAATGAGTTGCTTTGCGAAATGTCCTCCAAGTTACACACCCTTTCCAGTATCCAAAGGCTGAGTTGATTGTATTAATGCTTCGATGTTGCGCAGCACGAGGATGCAAGGAGAGCAAGCACATGCTTGGTCAAAGCGAACCCGAAGAGTTCCTTCTGTTTTCGTATTGTTCTCACCAATTAGACTAAAACAATCTACCTGAACATTAGACATGAGAGCATGAAGAGATAAATGTATGAATGTCAGTATCATTACCTCCAGAATATGCATGCCTAAACTCTGAGCCACCGCAAAAACAGTCCAGAACTTTCCAATCCCTTGCACTCCTTTCAGGAGGATAGTGAGCTGGAGGCCGTAGTTAATTGAGTGTCGCGAGAATCCAGCAGATATTAAAGCTCGAAGCCTGGAGAAAGGAGCCTCAGGACACAGGAGGCGAGAGGAAGAGAGTCGCTTGAGGAAAGAAAATGTCGATCGACCGTGCTGAACGTCTAGAAAAACAGTCATTACTGAGCAGAGAACTACGGCAAAAGAATATATACCTGATTCGAGGTACGATCCCAGTCCAGGAACGCGGGCATGTTCCAACCCAGTCTGAATGATTCGTGTAACCGCAGAATCCACCCAACACCCTAGCTCGCCCACTGTTGACCCGGTATAGAAGTCTTGTTCACCATCGGTAATTGTACTCGGAATGACAGAATGTTCAATATTAGTGACAAGAAAATAGACAATCTCGTTGACAGCTGTTGCACTGTCAATTGTTAGCAAGAGCAGAGTACGGATTGTCAAGGTGAGATGCGCACCATTCGTCCTGCCCATGTTCACTGTCATGTATTATGGGACCAGATCCAGTATAGAGCGACAGCGCAATGACGTCATTGGCCTTAACTAGCCGTTTTGTAGCAGAAAAATATGATTTAAGTGCATCCAGGGATGCCACTTGATACTTTTTGTTGATAGAAAATGGAGAGGCAATTTTGGCAATGGTGACCGACTTTGCGGTGGGTATGGCAGGCTGTCGATGACCAAAAGGACTCGGTCTCAACATTAATTGATGCATCTTCTTATCATCATTCTGTTCTGGATACCCAATTATGTTGAAAAGGAGGACAGGCGAGCCACATATCGTTCCACTAGGCAAGAATATCAGGAAGGGTGTGAAGACAAGTATTATCACGCACGGGTGCTTGACCAATTGATCGAATGCTACAACACGAACAAGTCGATAACCGTTCTCCTGACATGAGCTCGCAATTGCCTACAAGGGGAGTTGATACTAGTTGAGACTACTTCTGAACTGGCACGAGGAGACACACACCCAATCTTCATTGAGAAGACCAACTCGACCCAGATCGGCTGTACGTAGAAATAAAGAACAATGATCTTCTGGAGGTGAAACTGAAGAAATGAGGGGCTCTGCATCGAAGAAAAAGTGAGGTGCGTGTCCATTGATCGAACTGGGAGTAGAGCAGTCGCTTCCATTGAATTGAAGAGCACTCGAAGCAATTGAATTCCTCAGAAAAGTCTCATCGATCTCTATACTGTCTGAATCTACGTTGTCAGAAAGGAAACTAGAAGAGACAAGGGAATTGGAATTTTCGGAGTGAACAACAATGATGTTCGTTGATTCGGGGTCAACACGGCCACGGGAGGTTGGCTCCAGCATCAGGATCCGATATTGCAAAATAGTACGAGATTCATGCTCATTGGGTAGGTGGTCTGGGGTGAGCTCGTGTATGGAACCTAGGTGGAGATGGGTGTTTGAAAGGGTCAATGACTGTTCAACTAGTTCTGGATTGTTGGATGCAAAAATATAGGCGATATTTGACAAAGCATCCAGTACAACCTCAGTAAGAGTAATGCTGGTTGTCTGGGGTAAATGTCTGGCGGTCAAGAGACTCATGGCGAAGGGATTGAGAGATTCGAATCACACACTGGGTATTAACCGGGGTTGTGTCTGGTAATAATCATATATAAAAGGAGCTCGTCGCTCGGCTAATCTCCCACCACTACAGCACAACGTAGGCCGAGACTCATTACAAGTTGACCTCTCGTTCTAATGCACAGCGTCTAAACACTGGCTATTCAACACTCACCGTAAGATATAATCTGCCTTACCTTCTTCACAACTGTAATTCCGAGTGCAATCTTTTTCTTTGTATCCTCTTTCTTTCTTTGTACCACTGGTTGTAACAACACAGAAGTAATCAGTGCGCAAGCGGAGTCAGGCAACGGGCTTTGCATTGTTAGCTCGACATCTTCTACCTCCCGTTACTACCTTGGTTTTTGCGTTTCGCGCTATCCCCTCGTCTTCTATCTCCTATAAATTTATTCGTGTAAGCAGATCCACCGAATGCCCTACTCGCTCGTTTCGCGCATTGCGTAAGGATGTCCTGCAACGCATCCCAAACGTCCATTGCTTGTTTCGAGTCAATCGTCCGATTCCCTAGGGTTTTCATCGAGTTGGTTCCCCCCTCTTCAGTTTCGCCAGTCTGTCTTCCTCTTCCCTTCCCTCCATAGTTCAAAATTTTGCGATATCCCATGTCTTGTTACGTACTCTGTGTTGTTGGGATTGGTCTTCAAATTTCTGCAGGACATAATGTACTATACAAAAGTCTGTGGACCATCAGCATTCTGAACTCACCATTTGATCCCGCTGTAAGTCTCTCGGTCAACGGTTGTAGCATTGAATCTTCTTGCCCTTGTAAATGTATCCACCACATGTGTTACATCGCCTACACTCTGCGCTTCGACATGGATGAAAAGAACTTGTTAGTCAGCACTTCGTTCCTAGTGATCGTGATTGGGGTTTCTCTCTGTCCGTATGTCGACGGCTCTCAAATTCTGGAAACCAGGCACTGCTGTCCCAGGAAGTAGTCTTGACAGAGCTTCTGAACAAGAAGGTTCTCTTGTCCAGTCGGCCCCCTTCACTCCGTCTCTTTCTATACAAGACCAGCGCGAGCGTCTTCCAATATTCCAGCATCGTGGGTTTAGGCATCTTCCCAGTACGGAGCTCATTTAACACTTGTCTTTGAGGCTCCAAGCTCTTGTACTGTATCGAAAGACATGGTACCACTATTGTCGTTGGCCAAACCGGTTGCGGCAAAACAACACGTACGTCGGGATATTCAACTGATTTCCAAGGTACCATTCATTGGAATCCCAGAACTACCTCAATACCTTCATGAAGCTGGATGGACGTCAAATGGGTCCACAATTGCATGTACACAGCCCCGCCGTGTGGCTGCAACCTCTGTAGCAGGTCGAGTCGCTGCTGAAGTTGGGACCGTTTTAGGTGACGAGGTGGGCTACACAATCCGCTTCGAAGATGTCAGCAGCAAGGAGAGAACGCGCATTTTGTATATGACAGATGGCATGCTCTTCAGAGAAACTCTCATAGATCCACTTCTTTCGCGCTATAGCGTGATAATGGCATGTCAATTTGTGCATGTACCACAAAATTCCGAGGCTTTACACTTGCATCCATCCAGATCGATGAAGCACACGAGAGAAGTATCTATACAGATTTACTCCTCGGTATCCTCAAAAAGTTCTCGTCATAATTTCCTCTTTATTAGTTAGGTTGACCACATTTTACAGGATTCGTCGTAAAAGACCCTCTCTTCGACTGATTGTTTCTTCCGCAACTCTTGACGCCACGTTCTTCAAAGACTATTTCACATCCGGAACTTCCCCAGAGGAAGCCACCATTATCAGTCTTGAAGGGCGCATGTACCCTGTTGAAGTCGCGTATCTCCAGGAACCAACCCCTGATTACGTCCGGAAAGCGGCAGAAGTGGCATGGAATATTAATTTGCAAGTATGCAGCTTGACCTCGAGAGGGAATATCTGACATTGAAACAACTTCCTCCCAGCAAGGACTAGGTGACATACTAGTGTTCCTCACCGGGCGGGAAGACATCGAACGATGCCTTGAAGAGTTATCCGAAATGCTTCCAACGCAAGTTGAGCCGAATCGCTGGACAATCAGAAACTGATAACTTGTGCAGCTTGCCCCGTCACGCTCCGCGACTGAATCCTATGGCACTTCATGCAGGACTCACGACGGATGAACAACTGCGTGTTTTTGAGCCTGCTGAACGAGGCAGCCGTAAACTCATTGTATCTACAAATATAGCTGAAGTAAGTTTGACTTCCAACGCGGCTCTCGTACACATCTTCAACTTGGGCAGGCGAGTATCACGATAGAGAGGATTAAATATGTCATAGACTCCGGCTTTGTCAAAGTAGGTATTTCAGCTCCACGCAAATCATATATTGTACGACCCCAATGATTTTCAGATCCGTGTTTACAATCCAACGACTGCTCTGGCTTCTTTACTCACAGTCCCTACTTCTGTTGCATCAGCGACTCAGCGTGCAGGAAGAGCAGGGCGTACCTCTCCGGGAATCTGCTACAGGCTGTATCCAGAATCAGCTCTGGGTTCCATGCCCCTCTCTACACCGCCAGAAATCACTAGGACCGACATGACCACTCCTATATTACAGCTCAAGTCCCTCGGTATTGATGACCTCATGAAATTTGAATGGGTTTCTGCACCCCCGGCTGAAACAGTTCTGCGAGCGTTGGAAGGTCTTCATGCTGCGAGTATGATTGATAACGAAGGTCGGCTTACCCTCATGGGTGAGCAGGTGGCCGAATGTCCAGTGGAAGTTGGAATTGCGCGAATGGTATGTGAATGTATCTACGTATTACTTCAATTCTGATCTTCTATATCTATATTCACCAGTTGTTCCAATCGAAAGAGTACAAATGCGGAGAGGAGATTCTATCCATTGCAGCCATGACCACTGTTCAAGTCAGTACTCTGACTGACTGACTTTCTCATGAAGCTAAACCAAATGCAGGATGTTTTCGTTATACCTGACGGAGCTCCCGGTGCCTTGGCTGAACTTGAACGGCGAAAGTTTACTGCTGAAGAAGGGGTCTGTATTGCCTATTTGTTCGTATCCTGCTTTTCACTAACACCGAGCTAGGACCACCTTACTCTATTAAATGGTCGGTCAAGTTTTATCTCAGTACCAGCATCGTGTTGATCCCTGGTAGCATACAATGCCTTCACGAAATTTGGGCGATCGTCAGGTTGGTGCAAAGCACATGCCTTGTCTTTCCGTGGAATGTCAAGGGTTGTCTCCATCCGGGCACAACTGAAAAAATACATGCAACGATTCAACTTACCCTTGGAAAGCTGTCAAGGAGATGCTAAACGTCTCAGACGATGTCTTGTGAGTGGTTACTGGCGGAACGGTGCTCAGTGGATGGCAGATGGAACATACAGGTCTGTGAGGGGAAACAGAGTGCGTCGGGTTCACCGTGTTGCGGTAGTTAAGGCTAATATCTCAGGTCCTGAATGTTCATCCGACTTCGGTCCTGTTTACGAGGAAACCTCGTTCTGGTTGGGTCATCTTTCACGAAATGGAGGAGACCAAAAAGACTCAGTAAGCTATCTGGTTCTCGAGCCACACCGACACTACACTGAACTCGAATAGGATACGGATTTTGACAGAGATAGAGCCGGACTGGTGCGATTTTGAGTCGTCATCCTCTATTTTTGGTCTGATCATCCTATCAGGTTACTCGACCACGGGCATGAATACCAAGAGCAGCGGCGATGAGCCCGATAGATTCGTAGACCAAGTAAACTGTAATATGATAATAAAATAGATTAGTTGCTATGCAAGGTAACGTGGGAAGACTTGAGCCTCTCCTCTATTGGTCATGGGCGCATCTCAGTCCAAGTCAGAACCCGACGAGAATGTTTTTCATAGCGAGACTCCCATTTCCGTAAACCTTGGTTCCCATTTACGCAACACCAAGCTTACTTCTCCTCTAGTTCTCACCAGATATTGTCAACCAGCTTTCCAACCGACTAGAGTCTCCTGAGACCAGCCCCGAACGGCAAACTGTCCTGGACGCTCACATCCGTTCCCGGATCCAGCGTGAACTGGAATACTTAAGGAGAGAGGAAGAGCATGTACAAGGTGAAATCGAGCGCGCGTTGGAAAAAGAAAACCTGGACAGAGAGCGCGCCATGGCTGGTGACGCTTCGGAGGGAGACGGGAGCGGCACAGGAGAGGTTAAGAGCAGCACAGTTCTTCGAGGAGATCTAGAAGAAGTTCGAGGGAAAATAAGTAAATACCAATCGCGAAAGGAGTTGACTGACTACCCAGAGGTGAAAAGTTGTGGTGATGCAGTAGTCGAGTGCTATAGGTACGCATACATTACTTCTCGAATACTTATCTAATATCGTGGAAGAAAAAATCCTACTACGTCGCTGAACTGTGAAAAGGAGGTCGATCAGTTCAAAAAATCTGTTGCAAAACTGGAGCAGGTGTGTTCAATTCTTCCCGTTATTACTGTCCATCCTGACATTTTGGTTAGAATTACTTCAAAACCCTAAAGTAATAACTATAGAAATCTAGCAAGTTGTATCATGCCACCATTCATCCCCCAGAACAAGAACTGCATCAGCATAATAGCCTGGCTAAAAACCATACTTCGGCTGCTGTTCAGCTGGAAAGTCGCTTTTGAAGAGTTGACGGTCATGGATTTCAATTGTCCTTCCGCCAAGAGTGGTGTAAATAAGACCGGAGGGAGCCCGACCATGATGGGACTATACTTATGTTTGACCGGACTGACATGGATGCTTTGTATGGAATAGGCCTCTACACCCTACAACACTGCATGAATTGTTGGCCGAGACGCTGTGTATTGGTCATTATTCTTGTTATCATCGTCATTCGCACCTCGTAGCGAGTCTGGCGAATTAAAAAGGTTGAAAGTCAACAGGGGCGCGGTCTCAACCCGAGGTCAGGACCTTCTCATTCCCTACAAAGTCTCCAAGTGATAACCTTGGGCGAAAGTGAATCTTTGACCTCCCTGATCTATGCACTTTGTAGCGTGTGATACCTTATCTTGTCTTATTACAGTATAAACTATCGCGATCAGTGGCGAGTCCAATGCTATCCGACGCGCATACCTACTCTTGTTACTTTGAATGTCTAGATCTGTTTGTTAGTAGATCCACGTGCAAAACCAGTGGTGTTTCCACCCGACAACCTTGGAACTAGTAGTCTGATTCATGAATTGCACCACGACATTGGTGTTCCAAGGCGAAGAATAAAAAGACCAGGTACCATGTCAATTCATGGAAAATTACAAAATACTAGATCTAGTCCTCCATTGCTGCTAGCTGTGCCTCATTCAAGGCCTCAGCCTCAGCCATCACCTCCTCCTCCAGGATCGCTATCCTCGCTTCCACATCTCGTTTATCATTCTCCAACTCCCCATATCGTTGCTGTAGCAACTTCTCTTGCCGCTCTAAAACCTCGACTTCCTCTTTCAACGACTCCACTCTTCGTGGTCCCGCAGCCGATTCCATAGCACGTAGACGTATAAAACTATCATGATCCACCTTCGTCTTCTCCATCTCCTCGAATGCATCCGTAATGCGCTTAGACAGTACCTGAGAACGCAGTTGATATCCACCAAGCGTAACGTTCAACTTCTTTTCTGCTTTGGCAGCCTTATTAGCCCCCTTGCCCATTTGCTCCCGTTTTTCTGTGAGCAGTGAAGTATAGCCCGCGATGCGCTGGTCCAAAGACAAAGTGCTAGTTTCCACCAATGTCTTTGAACCGGCATCGAATGCCAAAGTATCTCGAAGCGAGTCCCAAGTCATTGAATCCAACTCTTCGGATGCATTCGCTTTAGCAATAGCCAAAAGACCATTTCGCAGTTGTTCAGGGGTGGTATTTTGAAATCCAACTGCGGCTGCAAGCTCAAGGTGAATGGTCTGTTTGGCCATGGCAACGACATCATCTCCTGGTATCTCGTATGTCGAGACTGTCGATCCCGGATTTGTGGTACCAGGAAGAGGATATACGATAGCGTCATGTTGAATAAGCTGGACAAATTCCTCGTCTATCAACCGTCTTGCAACTCTTGATAGAGTGTCCTCTTCTTCGTCCACGACATTCAATCGTTCCATGAGTGCCACAACGTCGACATTAGCTGGGCGAGGTAAATTTTGTTGAATAACTTGAGACCGCCGAGCCAGCTCTTTCTCCCGCTCCTCTTCTTGTATCCGTTTTAGTCGAGCATCGCGTTCAGCAGCATCTTCTTCATTGAGAGGAGCATTCTGTTCTTCCTCGCCCTCTTCTTCATCGGGCACCACAAGTTCAAAATTGTTCTCTGGTTTGGGCAGATTAGCGAACCCAAGCTGTAAAGAACGTTTAGCAGAATTGGCGCGCAATTTTTGCTCGCGGGGTGTTGATACGACGGTGGGGAGACCTTCGGCATTGATGGACAGGTTGTCTCGAAGGGGAGTTCGGAGTGGAGTGGCGGCATCATGAGGTGTGGCTGCTACATTAGCGAGAGGATTGGGCGTAAATGCGACTTGGTGACGAGGGGTAGCTCCTTCAAAACCTGTGCTGCCATTGCTCGGTACATGGAGTGGAGTGTTTTCCCCTCCGAGTAAGGGTGTTTGAGCGGCTGTCATATTACGCAGATTTCGCGCTTCCATTAGAACAGTGTCCTCTATCGCAAGTATAAGCCTTATGATACGTGTCAATCATATATGCAAACTCACGTTGAGGAGCAGTGCGGGGCGTCCGTGACATTTTTGCAGTTTCAAGACCTTCATAATCACTGAGAAGCCGACCGCTGGCGTCGCTGCCTCCTCCGACAAGGGCTTTAGCATTCTCTCCGGCTTGACCGATCTTCACGATCTCGTCCAATTCACGCTCTCCGACTTGTGCTGAGGGAAGAACGAGCTTTTGTCGGCGGCCTATCGACTCTGCTTCCCTCAACTTCTGGATCTGTGCGTCTCTGGCAGCGACGAATTTGGTTTGATGTGGACTGCTATCACCCTTCTCGTTCCTCCTTTGACGTTTCTTTCTTTCTGCTTCTTCCTCCTCGGGCTTTCGTTTGTTCTCAAGTCTTCGAAGTGAGTGACCGACAGGAGGGGCAGTGATGCGAGCCTGTTCTTCGGACGTATCATAAAAACCGGGAGCTGGCTTTTTCTCGAAAGGAATATCTAGATTGTACTGTAGACGAGTCAACAGCTGTCATTACCCGGGAATCAGAAGAACTGTACATACATCCATTCCCTTTCGCTTCACCTTGTGTCGCATACTGAGAGGTATCAGCTCCAATGAGATGGGGGCGGACACAAAAGCACTGACATGATACCGGCAGCCTTGAGTTCTCGCTTCTTCTGCAAGACAGCAAGGCGACGCGCCTCCTCCAGCTGACGCTCTCTTGCCTTGCGTTTTGCCTTTTTACCCTGGGTATTGGCAAGACGAGCACGGGCTTCGGAAAGCATTTCTTTTTCTATTGGATATGGTGAGGGAAAGAAACGAGGAAAAAACGACGTGTTGCATACCGTCTTCGTCCATGTCAATGGGATCCGGACGAGCTGGCTTTGTTTCTGGGTCAGGGTCGATTTCACCTGGACGAAGCTTGCGAACATCGTCGGCACCGGGACCTGTGTCACCGGGACCGGAAAGACCAAGCTCTTCATTCTCTTTGGCCTCTGCTTCGTCCAGAAGTTTCTGGTACCGCTCGAGGCACTGAGTGGCGGTGCGACCCACAAGGGGCGCTATTGTTCGCCATTGAGTAGGCATAAGCTTTGCCAGGTGGAGAAGCTTTTCGTCTTCTGTCTGGACGAAAGATGGGAAAAAGGATGGAGCGTCTGAGCGGTATACACACCTTGGACCATTCCGTCTTTTTGATTGAGGGATCAAGCCACTCGTACCAACGGGCCTTGCATTGCTTTGGTGTTTTGCGGACAAGGAGAGAGGATATACGGGCCCTGCTGGAGGGTGAGTGGGACGTTGATATAAAATGGACGGAACAGACCACTGGTTCTTGCCATACTTGGCGATGGCGGCCTTGAGGACCTCGTCCTCGGTGTTCTGGCAGACGGTTGGTACTAGGAGAGGAAAGCAGATGAACAGACATACCTTCCAGACACCTAATATGTAGTAGTAAGGACAGAAATAAAAGAGAAACGGGCAGACGCACCTCCTTTGATGATAATTCTGACCATGGTGTGACGGGGAAATGGGACGCGTGACGGGGAATAGAGCGTGTGAAACTTATGTGATAGGCCGGCAACTAAGCCGGGATGGCGGTGTTTTAAATGAGAGAGCCGGATAAGGGGAGGGCTGGATGAAAGCCGGCTTCCACTTGGCCTCCATCCCTTTCTCTCTTCTTCCTACCACCATCTGCCCTTCAACTTTTTAGACAACCATGGACAACCAGTCCGACCTCTCCCACGACTTGAAGCCTCAGTAGCTATCCCTTCTCCTGGGCCATTATATCCATCTTACCTCTCTCCCAGCCCAAAACCCCAAGTCGTCCGCGGCGCTAGAGCCTGCACCGTGTGCCGTGCTGCAAAGGTCAGCCATCTTCTCTGGCCTCTCTCACATCTTATCACATCACCCGCAGATGAAGTGCGTAGGTGCAGAAGACGGCCAGAAGCAGTGTCAGCGCTGTAAGCGTGCCAACGTCGAGTTTGTCATTCCCCTCTCTGTTGCCATACCTCTCTTTACAAAACCTGCCGCTCCACTAGTTGCGTATTTGAAAAGCACAGGCGAGGCCGCAAGCCTGGCTCAAAGTGCGTTCCTTCCACCTTCAATCTCCCCTCCCACTTACCTGCTCAACTCAAGACTTTCCGAGGCCTCCAAAATGCTTCGCCGTCTTGAAAAGGGTCTTAATTCGGCCAAACTAAAGACACAGCCCGCAGAACCCGGCATGTCTGCCCCGTATTCTCCACCACAAGCTCACAATCTTCCCCACGAGGCTATTTACAGCGCTGCATCTCCCGCCGAAGCTGCATTTGCTGCTGCTCCTCAGTACAAACCTCTAGAACAACTTCCTCCACTCAACAGCTCTTCCCGTCAGCTTCCTTCCATCAACAGCCCTTCCCGTCAGCTTCCGCTTCCCCTGCCCTCATCGACCTATCTTTCCTCTGCCACTAGCGCTCATCCCATGGATGTTGATGAAGACGATGACCCCGACAAGAGCGACACTCCTCCATACCCTGCAAAGCTTATCAAGCAGACCCAGCGTAATTCCTTCTTCCGCATTATCCTTAACTCTGAAGAGGCTCCTATATCTACTTCATCCCCTACCAACCGTGGATCACCCTATACGCCTCCTCAGTCTAATGCTGCTGCCGTCAATCCGCCTATTCCTGATCCCATTTCGGCTGGCATCATCACCGAGGCAGATGCCAGTGTTCTTTTTGATGCTCTCTTCTTGCGCCTCAATCCTTTCATTAACCTTTTTGACCCGCAACTTCACACGCATGACTATGTTCGCAATCGAAGTCCATTCTTGTTCAGCACTCTAATCACTGCCGCCGCCAAGTTCTTCAAGCGAGATGCGCATAAAGCCTGTCAAAAACTTGCCAATACGCTTGCTTTTCGTGCCTTCTCAGAGGCATGGAAAAGTGTCGAAGTGGTCCAAGCATTTGCTTGTTTGACGTATTGGCGGGATTCCGAAGACAATGTAAGTCTGCGAGTCTCGCCTCCTTTCAGATTCATTTGACGTCTAGCATCCACAGCGCACATGGACGTATATTGGATACGTAAGTTATATTGCCAAAACGTTCATTCAGTTCGCTTCTGACCGTGGCATTAGGCTTGTCGCATGGCCGTTGAGCTGGGTCTGAACCGCTATGCGGCAACTCTTCCGAACGAGACTACATTACAAAAGCTTGAACGACGCAATCGAGAGCGGACCTACTTGGTCCTCTTTGTGCACGATCGCAGCCTTAGTACTCAGACAGGTCGCCACTGGATGCTTCCGGAAAACGACGACCTTATTCAGAACTCCGGCATATGGCATCGCCACGGAGTTGACGATAAGGTTCGCCCCGAGGACGTCATCGTAGCAGCTTTCGTTGAGCTGCGTCGTATTGCCGTATGCCAGCTCCTCGTTTCAATTAGAGACGAATCTGATGTTATTCATCACAGGCTGAAACAACTGATGTTTTTAGTGCGTCAAAAGGGGCTGGAGCCAACGACATCAACTATGAAGTCGTATTGCGCAACTGTAATGCCAAGCTAAGTAAGTGGAGTGAAACATGGAATTTTGAAATGGAGCAAGGTTGGAGTATTGATTAGCGTATTTGGGTGATGATTAACTGACAGTGTGCCTGCAGCCAAGGGCGAAACATTCCATTTTTCATTTCTCAAATATTTCCGGCTCTATGTCAGGGTGTTCTTGAACTATTTTGGTATCACTTCGGGGTCATCTGTACGTCTCTGCTAGACCGCGGATCACCGGGAGCATGCCTTACACGTCACCTCTCTAACCCCATTACTCGTTTAGGGTGGAAGGCAGCACCACAGTGTCCAGGCACACTCAATATGCTATAGCAGCTGCAAGGAGTCACTTCAAATAGTGACTGACGATTTCACGAACCTGACGATGCTAGTATGTTAGCATCCTGTTCTATCTTTCGAGAAGATCTCACACGATGGCCGTACTAAGCGATATGGACAGGAAACAATTACAGTGATGACCGCCTATTCTGCGATCATACTCCTCAAGGTAACCGATTGAGCTTCTCATTCAAAGGGTATTCACATGACCATGTTTGGCAGCTTCTTCGTAGTCCCACATCATCCAAGGAAGTTGTAGCCACGGAAGAAGTGTATTGCCTTATCTTGAAGACAGCTGATGCATATGAGAACGCAGGAAGTTCGACAAACAACAATGGTGCAGTACATGCTCGCTTTCTTCGTATTTTGGTGGAGGATGATAGACACCGGTTTGGGCAACGGGACGGCGGTGTACAGATTGATCCCCGACTTCAAGGTATGAAACGCATGCTCTGCTTGACAGTGGACCTATTTTTGCTGCGCGTTTCTGGCTATTCATTCTAACGCGTTTTCACCAGGCCAAAACAACGCGCACGGCTCTGCACATAATTCGCCGACCCAATCGTATCAGACAAGTTCGGCTAGCCGAGAAGTCTACTATGCCCCAGCACCCCATACGCAACAAGTCCACCAGGTGTCTTCCCACCAGCAGCCTTCTCCACCCCAGCATCATCAATCACAGCATTCTGGGACTGGAAGCGGCGACTACTACGGACAGCAGTCACTGGACATGTCAATGCGGAATGGTGCAGTAAGCAATCACAATAACATCAACGGAATAGCCGGTGGCAACGCATCAATGCAGTATTATGGACAAAATACTTATTACTTTACGAATGGTGGAAGTTGTGGCATGCATGCGACAGAACAGGATCAAAGCTATTACAAGAACATGTTCATTGAGCTTGGCTTCGGAGAGCCAAATCCGCCTGTAGCGCAGCCGGGGCATCAAGAATCGATGGCGTATGCACATCACATGCCCCAACACGCGAATTATAATCAATGATTGTATGATTTCCTTTGCTTTCAGTTTGTGAGCTATGCCCTTTTCGTTTGTCATCGTAGCATTTTAGGTTAGAACATATTAGTAATTAATTGCAGCTCTTTGTTGCCCTTGTTTCTTTGTATAACACGCTGAATATGTAAACCGGGCCAATCTGAGATAAATCTTGTACACCGATCGGGTATTAACCGGTCAAAGAGTTAGAATTCCCGTCCAATCTAGCAATACGAACGATATGTCCCGTGGCGGCAGCAATAAAAAGCTTTCCCTCGATAGCCAGGAAATCAAAGTCTTGGATGGTATGAGGTTGCGGAACATTAACAATGGCTGGCTCGGCATGTACATGGTTTATATTGCGAACATGGATAACGGCGCCGTTTGTCGAAGAAAGATCCAAAAGAGCAAAGTAATCTGGGTGTGTGGTCGACCATCTAGAAGACGAGATCAGGGTAAGATATCGACGAGTTGGTAAATAAGAATGCACAGACCGAAATTGGCGGATACCACGAGGAAAAGTTTCAAGAGTGACAAAGGGCAGTCCCCCCTGAAGTTTAGAGAGATCCCAGAAAGAAAGCCTAGAGCCATAAGTCGCACCTATACTGGAAAGACAGTGGTCGGGACCGGAACAAGAAAGAAGACGCCGGGGACGGAAAGCTTACAGCTCGGTAGAATTTACACACCACGCAACACAAGTCACCCCTTCCACCGGCTTACCAAGAGCTGAACGGAAAATGACGTGTGTGTCTACGAGCTCAACCACACAAGAGTGCCGGAGGTCGAGCCCATTTTTGTCGTCAGGGTCAGACTGCCAGTCGATAACAAAGACAGAGCCTCTTGAGTCGGCTACAAGAAACTCTTTGCCGGAATGATGAGCAGCGATAGAGGAGAGGGGATAAGAGAAGGGGATGACATATGCAGTGGGCTGTGGACGTGAGGGAGAGACGTCGCAAGAAGAGGTTGGGTAGAGGTCCCAGATCATCAACATTTTGTCGTCCGCGACGGTGGCGACATAGCGAGTGCTGTCCGCTCCCTTGCCGCCACAAAAAGACAAGCTATTTACTTTATCATGATGGCCACTAAGACCACCGCCAAAGGGAAAGATGGACTCTTCACTGTTAGCTTCCTTGTTCAGGAGGTAGAGCCTTCGGTCGTTGCCGGCTACTGCGAGCCTGTGCAACAGTGAGCAGAGGGTTGAGTAAAATTCAGATACGCGCACTCAATGGACCAGTCCGCGCGAGATGAAGGCGAGACAGATTTGTTGGACCAGGCAAGAGCAGTGATGGGCAGGCCGATGTTGAAGGAGGCGAGGAGGCTGATGCCGACATGAGAGACCTGTAGAACGTCTACCGAGTAGTCGCCGCCGACTGCGATGAGGTCTTTTGCGTGGTTAGTGGCTGAGGTTTTGACGACATGGACAATTGTGGGTAGTTGGTAGAAGAAATCCATCATTGCGGGTTAATATCACGTCACCCATCCAACTGACATGTCACACCGTACATTTTCCGCTTTGACCAAATTTGTCTTTAGTAGATGCTGACACGGACAGTTTTTTTGTGCCTGCAACATATCAAAAAATTATGAGATGAGAAGTGGGAGTGACAAATGTTGTGACTTGGCAGTTGTATGCTTCCGCGACAAGGTCCAAATCCCTGGCACCTCGTCGCGCTCTCTCTCTCATCCTTTGCCATTTTTGCCATCGTCGTCAAGCATCGCGAGCAGAAATACCCTGCATCTGCCCAGCCCAGACAGGCAGACCACCCCCTTGTGCCCCCTCGTCACAACGACAGTCCATAAAGCTTTATCTTTTTTCATTTTATTACAATGTCAGGTCCTGCTTTTGACAACGGCAAGGTCACCGTCATCTTCGTCCTCGGTGGACCTGGTGCAGGCAAGGGCACCCAGTGTTCCATGCTCGTCCAGGCCTACAACTTTTGTCATCTCTCTGGTCCGTTCGCCCCGCTCTTCTCTCTATCTCAGCATTCAACTTGTTGGCAGCCGGAGATCTTTTACGAGCCGAACAGATCCGCCAAGGCTCTAAATACGGCGAACTCATTGGCACCAATATTCGCGAAGGCAGGATCGTTCCCTCCTATATCACCCTCAAACTTATCGAAATCGCCATGATCAAAGCTCTTCAAGAAAAGGCCGGCGAGGATAACGGCTGGAATCACGGACATGGTCGCTTCCTAATTGATGGTTTCCCTCGAAACATGGATCAAGCAGAGCTCTTTGATGATACTGTAAGCCTCTCGCAAATTTTCATGGCTTCATCTCATTCAATCAAGATCTGTTTATCTGCCGTGACTCTCTTCTACGATACTAATGAGGAAATTCTCACAAATCGCTTGCTCGGACGCGCAAAGACAAGTGGTCGTGAAGACGACAATATAGAAAGTATCTTGAAGCGCTTCAGGACTTACAAGGAAGAGACAATGCCTGTCATCGAACACTACCAATCTCAGAATAAAATCATCAAAGTGAGTCTCGATATCCTCATCACAACCCCTTCTGTTGTCTCAGTCATCCATAGATTGATAGCTCTAGTTCAATCGAACAGGTCTTTGCATCTACTGAGCAAGTCATACGAAGGTTCCTAACCCCCGTTACTGATTAAAATGGGAATCACCTAGCAGCTTGATTGCCTACCTGTTTCTAATACAATGGGTTTGGAATATATTGTTCATCTTGCTTTGCTCAAGTACAGACCGCGAATCTTAGATTCGCATTTGATGTACTTGCAACTGAGACCGCCTTCCCTCCAATCGGTATCGTTAAAATATCCCCATCAGCACACACAAGCAGTGCCCGTTCGTCATTTCCATTCTGTGAAACAGTCCAACTTTGAAATTCTAGGTTCACTGATGAGGGACCTACAGGTATCCACTCCCACCCTCCGCATCTGACATACTCTACCACGAGGGGTCCATTCCCCTTGGTTCCTATCTGGCCCGTTTCATCATATCTTAAGTCAGTCAAGCTCCCATCCGCATATGCACTCTGCATCACTTCCCATATCTTAATAGCATATCGCTCTCGTGACACTTCATCGTCTTCGTTAATCGAAGGATCACGCAGCGGTCGTACCATGACAATATCATGTGTGGCGCCTCTAGAGGGTAAAGTCCGTGCCAACGGTGTGATTCTAAACTCTGGTTCTAGTCGATCAACATTGACCGTGGACAGAAAATAGATGAAGGGACCTGTCACTTCCACGGTCGGTTCTTCCCTCTCCGATTCGGGATGGTCCACTAATTTCCCAGAGACAGGATCGTATATCTGCACAGCATCCGAAGAAAGTGATTCTGGGAGTAACCGGACGGTGGCATCGTACCACCGTCTTCCATTCTGCTGAGCTGCTATTTTAAATCTCGAGGCAAACTTCAGTGTTCATTCATTCATTGAGCATATACCGAAAGTACCTCTCAATTCCAGGGTACTCGTGCCTCAGTTGCTCAGAATCATAAAGGATTGAGGCGTGGAGAGCTGTAGATATGACAACTCCAGAAACGACAGTTCTCGAGGGGATTTTGGGTTCCTCGCCAGCTGGTGGCAAGAGCGACGTGACACTAAGTGAGAGCGGGACTCCTTCTTTCCCATCCAGAAAAGCCTTCAATGACCTCAGTTTATATTCCACAGTTGATGCTTCTCCTTTCGCCGGTGGAAAGAGAGAAGAATACAGTGCATTGGCGGTCCCTGCAGGTACCAAGACCACAGAGATCTGAACCGGAAGGCGATCAACCCGATGCTCCTTTGTAGCCTGGCTTTCTGTGATATTGCAATTGTTGACAACTTCATGCAACGTACCATCCCCAGAAACAAGGATGAGTGTCAGGTTGACTGTCGATCTGAGATAATCGCTTATCAATTCACCCGCGTGCCCGGCGTACTTGGTAGCCACGACGAGATCGACGGTAACATTGTATTGATAGAGGAGAGGAAGAATGTGGTCCTCTGTGAATGACTTGGCAGAACGTGAACCACAGACAGGATTGTAGACGACAAGGAGGGGCATGACTCACTAAGTGTGAGAAATCGCTCATATACCTGTTATACTAACTCCTGCATCATGCAAAGTCTAAACAACGAAAGTGCTTGGAAATTGGGTGTCGACGTTGGAGGAACATTTACCGACGCGGTGTTGTATGGCGAGACTACAGGACAAACGTACAAAGCAAAGGTAACATTCATACTGTCTGCCGTCCGTCGACAATGGTGCTTAGAACGTGCAATCAAGGTCCCCAGTACTGTCCATGACCAAAGTCAAGGTGTTCTGAACGCCATTAATTCCCTACGGTAAGTTGGGTTGCATCTACGCAATGCGCACCCAGCCAGGTTCATGGTCCAACAGTGCACAGGTACCAAATGGTGATAATATCCGCATCCCTGCCCTTCACCATGGTTTGTATCACAATAACCCGTAGACATCAGTTTACTGAGGTATCAAAGGGACTACTGTTGCCACCAATGCGATTCTGGAAGGCAAAGGTGCCACCGTTGCCCTGCTTGTGACCGAAGGATATAAGGATATCCTTCAAGTTCGGCGATCTTACGTCCCTGGAGGACTAGCCGGATGGTATATAACTATTACCTAAGTAATGAGACCATACTTGACAACTGCTCCTGCAGGATCACATGGCCTAAACCAGAACCTCTTGCTCCTCTCGAACTGGTACGTCACCACGAACCCCTCTTTCCTACTATTATATCTCTCTAATCGATATCTAGACTATTGAAGTGCCTGGCCGAATATCCTCCACCGGCGAGATAATTCGTCCTTTTGATGAGACTCTTCTCCGCGCCCGCCTCTCCAAACTCAGGTCCATACCAAACCTCAAACCTGAAGCTATCACTATCTCACTCATAAACTCATTCACTAACCCGATACATGAACATCAGACCGCCTCTGTCGTTCGCTCTGAATTTCCTGATTTGCCCGTGTCGTTGAGCAGTGATGTTTTACCTGAAATCATGGAATATGAAAGAACAGTGACAGCTGTTGCCAATTCATATGTAAAGCCTGTTATTGGGAAGTATCTTGTGAGTCTGGAGGAAAGACTCAAAGATGTGGACGTCAAGGTTTTGCGGAGTGATGGTGGGCTTTCGACTGCGAGCGTTGCGAAAGAAAATTGTGCAAGTCTGCTGTATTCGGTGAGCGGTGTTGCTTTTTGTAAATACATGTACCGAGTTTTGTAGGGTCCAGCCGGAGGCGTTAGTGGAATAGTCAATCGGGTCGCCCGAGCGACCAAATATAAGGTCTGAGAGACTCCGACATCACCTCAATTTTTCTGTTGAATTGCAGGATAGAATTTATTAACATTCGACATGGGTGGAACGAGCACCGATGTATGCCTGATCGAGGACGGCAAACCATGTCTTCGAAGAGAAAGCACTATAGGAGAGCTAAACAGTGAGTCTTTTCGTTTCCTATGCTCTCAAAATCCTATCTGAGGACCTACCAGTTAATGTACCCTCCATGGACGTTCGTACTGTAGGCGCTGGAGGGGGATCTATCGCCTTCGTAGCGGAAATGACTGGTGCACTCCGTGTCGGTCCCGAAAGCGCAGGGGCAGTCCCAGGACCAGCATGTTACAATAAAGGTGGGATTAAACCCACAGTAACAGATGCTTTCGCTGTCCTTGGTTATCTCCCTCCTGCTCTTCTTGGTGGTTCTTTCTGGCTTGATATAAGCGCTGCTTATCAGAGTATTGAAGAAAATATTGTCAAACCGATGAAACTTAGTAGCGTCGTGGAAGCAGCTGAAGGAATTATCAGAATTACACTGGAACGAATGTATGGAAGTTTGCGAAGTGTCAGCATAGAGAAGGGTAAGAATCCGAGGGATTATCACTTGGTTAGTTTTGGCGGCGCAGGAGGTCTGGTCGCTTGTGATTTGGCGAAGCTATGCGAGGTGAAGTATCCTATTATCATTCCACCTTCTCCAGGAGGTACTTGATTCTCTCCAATTCTGGTTCTTTGCTGATAAACAGCGTAGTGCTGTGTGCATTTGGCGATGCGTGTACTGGAGTCCGTCATGAAATTTCCACTACTATGATTCGGAATCTCAAGGACATCGATATTGACGAATTTCAAGTCGCTTGTGAAGGTCTTCAGGCACGGGTTTCTAGAATTATATCAGACCAAGGCATCTCGGATTTTACATCTAGATATGAGGTGGATCTCCGCTACCGCGGCCAGGCTACCAATTTGACTGTGGCATTTGAAATGGCTGAGGTACTGGGAGGCGACATCTCAGTCCTTCAGAAACGGTAACTTAAATTTATTCATCGGTGTATTGTTCTAAGCTTATCTATGACTATTAGCTTCGAGGAAAACCATGTCTCGTTGTTCACATTCTCTCTCGATCTCGAAGTGGAAATGGTCAATCTCCGCTCAGTGGCGCAGGAAAATGTTAAGGATGTCAAGATACAGCCTACCCCAGAAGGTACTGGCATCCCAAGTAAGGACGCTTTACAATCTACCTCATCATTGGTCGGTCATGCTTTGTCTTCTTCTGATAGTTGCTCAATTCTGGATGCGCAGCACTACTGTGGCAGGAAATACGAGAATGTGCCTATATTCGACAGAGCCCATTTACGCCGTGGAGACAAATTCGCAGGACCTTGCATTGTCACCGAAGTGAGTAGCTGATTTGAATGCTGTCTTGAAGCTCCATTTCTATCTCTCTTCCAGATCGATAGCACTACCTTCATTACCCCAGACCATCATGCTGAGATAGATGATGTTGCAAACATCCTGATATGGCCTGAATATCAGAATGTCACTCGAACCACTGTGCCAAAAACCATATCGGACCCTATTGTTGTTCAGCTAGTGGAAGGTATATTGAATTCATTTCTTACCCAAAAAACGATGGATCTCCTCACCCTTACACAGCTGGGCTTCAAAACATCAGAAATGAAATGGATGCATTGATACTACGAGTGGCAATGTCTCCAGCCATGCGGGAACAGGTATGCTACGGGAAGTTGAAGCTGGTTGGGTAGTGTCTCACAAGAAATAGCTCGACTACTTCCCAATGATTGCTGCAGGAGAAGGACCGCACTCCGGTAAACAGGTTTGTGGACAATTCGGGAGCTTCATACCAGGTATGAGGTCCTTTCTATTATCGTTGGCGATCTTGCATAGCGGTTTAACAGGCTTCCTGTCATCATGGGATGAGTCGATTGAAGAAGGTGAGGCCGCAATCCATCTTCTCCGCATTATCAATTATCATTGTTACCCTTCTTATGATCTTCCAAGGTGATGTGTTCTTAACAAATGATCCTTACGCCTGTCACAATGCAATTTCCCATCTTAACGACTTCCTTGTAATTACCCCGGTTCATTATCAGGGCAAGATTGTCGCTTGGGTGGCGAATCTCGGTCACTTCACAGATATTGGTTCATGTGTTCCTGGAAGCATGCCCAGTAAATTTCATTTAAGCTTTTCCATGAGTAGGTGACTAAAAAATGTATAGACCGTGCGACTAGTATACACGAAGATGGTCTTCAGATACCTCTATGCAAGCTCTATTCCCGAAACATACCCAATACAACTGTATTTAAGGTAATCAACAAGTCTACTTGATTTTGCTGCGTCTAAGGAGTACCCACAGATCGTTGAACGCAACAGTAGGAAGTCTGATTTCGCCAAGGGTGATTTGAAAGCATTAGTTGCGGCGACAAAGATTGCGACAAAGCGTATCATTGAAATTTGTGATCGTTTCGGTCTCGAGGCCTACGAACAAGCATTGAGTATATTACTTGCAAGAAATAAGGTTGCTATAGGACAAATAATCCGCAAGACTGTTTCGCCCGAGAGAGTATTTTTTGAAGACTACATCGATGATGATGGATTCGGAGTCGGACCGTGGAGAGTCGCTTGGTAAGTGATGTTCTCCAATATGTGAAGTGAGGCTGACCTGAGATCCAGTACAATGTGGAAAGAGCCAAATAGCGATGGTGATGATGTAGTGGTTCTTGACTTTGATGGCACAGACCCTCAATCAGACCGGTCCATAAACTTTGCGTTGTCACATGAAATGCTGAAGATGTTCGTCGCCTACTATCTCCTTACTATCTTTGTAAGTACAAGAAATTAGAACTTATCCTCTTATTAATGTCCTTCAGGATCCTGCAACTGTCGTGAATGATGGATCTTACGACCTGATCAAGGTTAGAATCCCAGAAGGTACCATTCTTAATCCTGTGAGACCGGCAGCCTTGTCATGTAGAACACACCTGCTTGGGCGCGTTTTTGATACTCTTGGAGCTGTGTTTGGTCAAAAGACACCAGAATTTCTGTCAGCCGCTGGATACAGCGACTCTCCTCACTTCTTTTTCAGTGGATGGAACAAAGCAGGAGAATGGTTCCAGGTATTCTGGTTTCGCTTCAGGAGCGACCTTTACGATGGTTAATATCTATTTTTAGCTCTACCAGATAGGATTCGGCGTAGGTGCCTTGTATCTTTCCAGGTCTGTTGACATATAGATTTTGGAGCAGGGTATCCCAAGCCGGCCTCATGGAGACGGCCCGGATGGACATAGCATGTGGCCATCGATGAGGTCTGTACCGAACGAGTTCCTCGAAAGCTACTTGCCCCTTCGGGTTGATAAATACGAGGGGAGTGAGTTTCCCCATGATGATGATTCACGCTAAGATACTGCTCTTCTGAATGATAAGACCGTCCCAGATTCTGGAGGCGAAGGCTTCTACCGTGGAGGGAATGCCATGCGCATAGGTGGGTTTGACATTTGGAAATGATTCCAAGTCTGCTGACCCTGATCAGACTATGTGTTCCTTGATAACGGTAATGTTTCTCTGCATGATGATCGCTGGTACACCAAGCCTTGGGGAGTAAACGGTGGAGGAGTCGGAACGCGGTCAACCAAGACACTCGTGAGACATTCTATCAGTCAATTGTGTCCCCCTCGTCAGGTTCTTCAGTCCAAAGAGGATTTCGTTCAGGTGCGATCACTTAAATGTATTCATGATGTGGATTTAACTATTCCTCAGGTCAATGCAGGCGATGTTCTGGAATGGGTTACCTGGGGAGGCGAGTGACATTTACTACAAAGTCCGAGAATTTACTCATCATGTATCAGGTGGAGGATAGTAAGCCATGTTCTGAGTTTTCCCGCAAAAATAGCTGATGTCTTCGAAGTGGAGATCCTTTACAGAGAGATCCCGAACTAGTAGCCAAAGAAGTTAGGCAAGGTCTAGTTGCAGACACCCGCCGATACGGCGTTTGTCTGACTGCCGATGGAAAGGTGGATCTTCAAGCAACAGAATCCCTACGAACTTCAATGAGAACGCACCAAGATATATTATCAAGGGGAATTTTCAATCGTGGTGGATCTATGAAAGAGCTTAGGCAGTATTGCCTGGAAGAAACCGGTTTGTCTCCACCGAAGTTGCCGTCAGAGAGGGTTCTCCGCGGGCCAGTCGCTAAGATTCCTTATATTAAGGAGCTACATGAGAGGAGAAAGAAGGAGGATACTTCATTATATGGGTGAACGCTCGTAAAGTAGTTCACAGTATGTATTTAAACTGCCGTGAAGATTAGCAGTCCTCTCTATTTATCCGAGCCTGGGCTTTCTATGACAAAAACACTGTATGATTGTTAGTCTAGAAAGCCTTTTTTAAATCAATAGTGGTATACTTTGACAGTGTCAAAGCCAAATTCTAAGACGATGATACTTGGGAGTGCGAATGTACAGACATACAAATCCTGTGTAGACGTATCAAATAGGCTCTTTTCCGCCTGGGATAAAGACTTTGTGCAAGTTCTCGTTTGCCTGAAACCTCCCAAAGATCTTATATTTTACCCTGACACGCAAAAATGCTCATTTTTCATTCTGAACCTCTACGGAGTTTCTTACACGCAGGTTGAACTGTTTACATGTCAACTGGACACTGATTTTGTTCGAATAATTGACACTTTTGGATGATCATTTCAGAAGATATCGATTTCAACAGAACTTTATTTGCGCGGCCGAAAGCTTGCATCAAAACACCAGCCAGAATTTGGTTGACAGAAGGAGCTTCACTGCCCATCTTGTCCTTCTAGCTTCAACTGTCGATGAGAAGTCCCCCCGAAGGTATTTATCTCGTGTGAACAACGAATATCAATGTGAATTCCTGTAACCTACGATGTGCAATTTGTCTATGGTCACTATATGAAAGAGTATGACACCACGAACGCACACTGGTCAGTTGATACTTGACCTGGCCTGATTTGGTATGCTTCGTTTATCTCAATGAGCTATAAGAAATCTTTTGTTCGAAACATCAGCGTGCCACTGAAAACTCAAGGCCAAGAAAGAAAGACATAAGAGACAACCTAATGAGGGTAGTCGATCTCATTCAGACTATCGATTCGTCAATGTAATCGTCGAGTGCAAGATCAAATCCTATGGGCTGGGGAGTCGATGAGAATTAGTATTACCTTATTTGGATGGGAGTGTAGAAGGTTGTAGAATGATCGAATGGCGCCAAAACGGGCAGCGCCGGTGCACTTCACAACCTTCCATTTCTCTTCTCTCTCGTTTGGTTCTCTGCCATGGTAAAAGAAACGTACATGTCCATTTCAACTTCAGCCTTGCTCCTTCTTACCTATTTGACAGAAAATATTATGATCTGTTGGATACCTCCCCAGATTGCTCCGAGGCCGAATTGAAGAAGGCCTATCGCAAAAAGTACGGTCCCCTTACACTCCGTTGAGGACTACCTCTGATCTAGCATGTTTCCAGAGCACTTAAGCTGCATCCTGATAAGGGTGGAGATCCAGAATTGTTCAAGGAGGTGTCGCATGCGTAAGTCAGAAAAATTTTCCCGTAACACTCAGACCTATCATTTTTTTCCTTTTACAGCTATGAAGTTCTATCTGACCCTCAGAAGCGTTCCATTTATGATTCCCGGGGGGAGGCTGGTCTTTCAGAGTCTGGTGGCATGGGTGGCATGGATCCTCAGGTATGTTCAAACATTCATCAATAAAAACAGACAGTCAATGAGTCTATTCTAGGATCTCTTTAGTCAACTCTTCGGTGGTGCCGGTGGCTTCTTTGGTGGGGGCGGGGGGCGCCCGCAGGGACCCCGTAAAACTAAAGACCTTGTCCATCGTGTGAACGTTACCCTCGAGGAATTATACAAGGGCAAGACCACAAAGCTTGCACTGACACGTAATATCCTATGCTCAAAATGTAAGGGAAAGGGTGGTAAGGATGGCGCCGTCCGCAGTTGTCCCGGTTGCAACGGTCGTGGTATCAAGGTCATTATGCGGCAAATGGGCCCGATGATTCAGCAAATTCAGACTGCTTGTGATGACTGTTCTGGCACTGGCGAGTACATCAATGCCAGAGATCGCTGCAGCGCCTGCAAGGGCAAGAAAGTCGTTCCTGACAAAAAGATGCTGGAGGTTCACATCGATAAGGGTATGAGAGGTGGACAAACAGTCGTTTTTCGTGGCGAGTCCGACCAATCACCTGGAGCTGATCCTGGAGATGTTGTCATTGTCGTTGAAGAAAAGCCTCATGACCGATTCCGCCGACAAGAGAATGATCTTATTGCTGAGGTTGAGATTGATCTTTTGACTGTACTTGCTGGAGGTCAATTTGCCATCAGACATCTTGACGATAGAGCCTTAGTCGTCCAGGTACATCCTGGAGATATCACAAAGCACGGTATGCTTAATTCCAATGTGTGCCTATCTGAAGACTTATGAGGGTTTTAGGTGATATCAAGGTCATCCATGGTCAGGGTATGCCTTCACAGCGGCACCACGATGCTGGAGATCTTTATGTTAAAGTCAATGTCAAGTTGCCGGAAACTGTCGATGCTGCTTCAGTGCCCCTACTTGAGCGGGCCTTGCCACCTCGAACACCAGTGGAGAATTACGGCAAAGAAATTTCGCTTGAAGAGGTCACCCTGGACGACGCGGATACAAGATCGAAGAGTGGCTTCAAATCTGCACAGGCGGCAGCTGGAGATGATCCAATGGATGAAGATGAGGGTGAGCCCCGAGTGCAGTGCGCGAACCAGTGATCGTCCCTTCATTCAGGATATATCTGTATCATTCTGCTTGTCCGTCTGCATAGTAGATACATTGCCATTTACTTGATACGCATCCCTTAATACCTACATGTTTTTTCAATCCCAAGTAGTCTGCAATACACCAGATTGGATACATAAAGTAGATTCATGGACTAGAAGTGATGCAACTCACCTGAGGATTTAATTTGAACTGCTCATAGAGTTGGCGGTTGAAAAAGCTGGTCTCAGTTTCATTCTCTTCGGTAAAATGAATAAAATTTGTTATATAGGCAAGGAGTTACGTACCGAACCCCAATTCGACGAGTGTACGATTGTCATCATCTAATATCCAATCATCATGATCAAGATTGATAATTAGATTTGAAGTCTGTCATCGAAATCATTAAGGCTCCAATCGTTGGATATCTGTCAGTGACATACCTTAGTGCCATGGGCTTTTGTATAAAATTTTAATGTGTCTGTAAGATGGTCAGATGAATGAGATCTAGGAATGAGACAGGACGAACCGAAAGATACGTTTCGATACGATTTCCAGCCTGGCTGAGATTGTACAGCTGAACAGAGAAAGAATGGTGTTCGAGTTCACGTCCTTCTAAGTGTGTTGCAAGTTTTGTACCTTGACGAGCAATTTCCTTTAGCTGGCCAACAGTTGTTGTTTCGAGGTTGATGTTGTGGAGCACTAGGCTTTTCTCTGTTCGGTACTCAAAAGACTTGATAACCCGTACGGTAAGGGTTGCAGACGTCTTTGGTCGTGTGAGGTTGGTTGTGAGAGTGGAGATTTCAGAAGAAGCCATGGAGCCTTTGCAAAACCAAAAAGAGCCAAGTGTGGTGGCTGTGTCGATGGGTAAGGACTGTTTGGGTTAGATTTTGGTTTAGATGCAATTTAATGATGTGTGGAGGCACTCGAGAGTCCATGAAGTACAGTTATCAGTGTGGTGTGGTCCTGTATGTTGCCTTCTGACTTCTTTCTCGCATGGTCAATCGTTCACATGAAACCGGTTTTACTTGTCCTTTCCCCGATGTTTATCCGCACTCATAAAGGACTTATGCAGAAGGTCATCTTAGCTCGAATCTTCTTTCCTTCACTGGCAAAACATGTCTGGGCAGAAGTTCTTGGATGCATCAATTCCCGACCTCGTCGAACAACTGAAGGTCGAAGAAAAGATTTCACTCCTTAGTGCTCCCAACTGGTGGAATACCACTCCTATTCCGAGGTTGAACATCCCATCTATTCGTATGAGTGATGGGCCAAATGTACGTTAAACGTGTTACTGTAGTCGTCCCTTTGATCGTCGTTGTCTCAGGGTGTTCGAGGATCATCTCACTTCGTCTCAACTCCCACCCAATGCCTTCCCGTAAGTTAGATTCACTTCCTTGTAAGCTCCCAATGTCTGAGAGATTACAGTGCTCAACTTCCCTCGCATCTACCTTCGATGCAGAGCTGATAAATAAAGCGGGAGAATTCTTAGCTGAAGAAGCCAAAATCAAATCATCGGTCCTCCTACTGGCACCCACCTGTAACATTCAGAGAAATCCTCTTGGCGGCCGAGCTTTTGAATCTTTCTCTGAAGATCCTCATCTTTCCGGTATCAAATTCCCTTGTTATGAAATGCCGTCGTATCTGAAGCATGCGCCTAGGTGTCATGGCCGCTGCTTATGTGAATGGGTTACAATCCAAGGGTGTGTCCGCAGGTACATCATCAGATTTCCGAGATAGCACTTGGATAGCTGAACATTGTATAGTGATCAAGCATTTTGTTGGCAATGATCAAGAACACGAGCGTCTCGCTGCTGAGTCCGTCATGTCAGATAGAGCCCTCCGAGAAATATATCTCTATCCGTAAATCATTTGACATGACCTATACGTTGATTTAAAATAACAAGACAGTCAGATTCATGCTCGCTCAAAGGGATGCCCAGCCTTGGGCATTCATGACGTCGTGCGAGGACATGTCCTGTATCAAGTATTGGTTAGACGCTGACATTTGATAGATACGGCCGCATCAAAGGTGTCCACTGTTCCGAAAACCCTCAGCTTCTCCAGGAAATTCTGCGGAAGGAGTGGGGTTTTAAAGGGATAGTCATAAGTGATTGGTGAGTCTTGCGGTGCGAACAGAGAGCGGAATACTAATCACCTCATAGGTATGGTACGTATGCGGTAGATCAGCCCCTCAATGCTGGACTGGACCTCGAGATGCCTGGCCCACCTCGTTGGCGACAGCCACTGCTTGTCTTGCAAAGCCTCTCCACACAGAAACTGCTACCTAGTACCTTAGATGAACGCATCGCGAATCTCTTGACGTTCATTCAGCAACAAGCAAGACGTAATCCTGAAGTCGTCTTTGGAGATGGTGTCGAGCGAAGCCGAGACTCTTCAGAATCTCGTGCCTTTTGTCGTCGGCTAGCCGCAGAAGGAATGGTTTTATTAAAAAATAACAACAATGTTCTGCCTCTATCCTCGGCCAAAGTGAAGCGAGTTGCGGTCATCGGTCCTAATGTCAAGGAACGAGTTATATCAGGTGGCGGTTCTGCTGCCCTCAAGCCAAGTTACGTTGTATCTCCCTGGGAGGGTATGACTGCGGATTCTGCTGGGATTGAGTTCACCTATCTATTGGGTTGCTATGGTGAGACAGCCACGAGAATTTCAGCTACATGAGTTCATGTATATGCTTCACAGCACACAAGTATCTCCCAACACTTGAGAACAACCTCACTACTCCAAGTGGTGAACCTGGGTGGTTGTGTACATTCTATACTAGCGATCAAGACGGAAATCCGATGGATCCTGTTGCCACCTTTACCCTTCGCGATACGAGGATCAAATTGAATGACTTTTTGCCCTCTGGCCTTGGACCCGAATGGACGATGAGACTCACAGGAAAATTGACATTCGATAAATCTGCTGTATATGAACTTGGCTTGACTGTTGCAGGTTTGCCCCTTTGTTCGATGACAAGACACACCCACAGCTGAAATCGGAAATTTCCAGGGAGGGCCAAGTTATGGGTCGACGATAAGCTCACCATAGATAATTGGACAAAACAAACGCCTGGGGACTTCTTCTACGGGTTTGTCGCTGAATTCCCAGATAAAATTACCATCTGACCCTCCAAAGTCAAGGAACTATTGAAGAAAAGGCTGTTCTAGATTTCAGAGCGGGGGAATCGGCCGATATTTTGGTTGAATACACCAACACTGTAGCATCTGACAACGATGAACATGGAGAAGGTCGAATCTCTCAGCCGGCACTCATGCGTGGTGTGGTAGGTCATGAAATTCTTTCCATGCATAACAATTTCAAACCCATCTCAGCGGCTTGGTGGATGTGAGAAGATTGACAGCTCAATGGCCATACAAGAGGCAGTGACCCTCGCAGCAGAATCGGATGCTGTCATTTTCATAGGCGGCCTTACCCCGGAATGGGAAAGTGAAGGATTTGATAGACCCACGTTGGATATGCCCGGTCTTCAGAATCAGACAATTGCACGTATTGCAGCTGCTAATCCGAATACCATTGTGGTAATTCAAGCTGTAAGAGCTCGGAATTTCCCCTTGATTCTTGAATTCATTCCCTCGTCATCTATAATTCAAGGGTTCTGCTGTATCAATGCCTTGGGTGAACGCTGTCGCAGGGATTATCCAAGCCTGGTATTCTGGAAATGAAGTGGGAAATGCTCTTGCAGACTTGCTATTTGGAAGAGTGAATCCAAGCGGTCGCCTGCCTCTAACACTACCGGTCCGTATTCAAGATGTACCCTCGTATCTCAACGACAAATGCGAAAATGGAAAGATTCAGTCTGTGACATCCCACTTCTCGTCAACGAGTTACTTACTGTCGGGATTTAGTTATCGTGAAGATCTCTTTGTGGGCTACAAACACTATCAGGCTAGAGACATTAGACCCCTATTCCCTTTTGGGTCAGTAACGCCTCATTACCCTTGTGCACGCTGACAATCGAGAGCTTTTAGGCATGGCCTCTCTTATACAAGATTTTCTTTTTCAGATTTCAAAATATCTGCACCCACCAATTTTTCTTCCACTTCCAAGGTCATTGTATCCGCCTTGGCCAAAAACGAGGGAGATGTCGCAGGTTCAGAAGTGTTACAGGTCTATGTGTCACACCCCGATGTGGGACTTACTACGCCTTTTAAACAGTTGCGTGGGTTCCAGAGAGCACGAAACGTTATCCCAGGATCTGCCGAGGGACTCGAGATAACACTTGATAAATACTCTTTCTCGTTTTGGGATGAGTCCAAAAATGCTTGGAAAGTAAAGGCGGGGCTCTATGGAATTCATGCTGGATTCAACTGTGATTTATTACCGCTCGATGGATCTGTAGAAATCAAGGATACCTTCTATTGGAATGGATTGTAATGGCTGCGTGTAAAATATGACACGGCCTTGCCTCTTTTGATTCTGACTCTGGATTTGCTTGACTGAGAAATATCTGCCGACCCTTGCTGTATCCAGGAGAAAAAATAGTCAGTGATGGCACTCGAAGTAACTTAAAATGGACAGTGCGTATGAAGTTACCGTGCCGATGATAGTAGAAGTGATAGTAGAAGATGGACTCAGGCGTCATAAATGAACGACTGAGGGAGCCAGACATCATGCATATTAACATATTATATATGTGGTTCAAAATGAGTACCCGGACAATAAGACTGAAACGAGTGATTATGCTACCGCTAGGGTACCCTACCAGTCCTAGTACATCTACTGTGTCACACTCCATGATGATTCGGTTACGTCCACTCCAACCTCAAGGAGGACAACCACAGATCGCATCCAGATCATCGTTCCTGCTCCTCTTCTAGTTCGCCTCTCAAGAATTGTTGTGTCAAAGTGCAACTTCAAAGCTCCCATACTACATAGTCATAACACTGACAGAGCGTGCCTGTGTGACAAGACGACTTGACATCAGAATAAATAACAAGTTTAGGCTGAATCTGCTGTTTGGAGTAGCGTAGATAATCTGTTAAGGCTTGTAAACTTGGAGTCAGGGAAAGGAAGGCCGGAACCAAGTAATCAAGTGATACACCGGGAATTTCGTCATGAGTTTCAACCTACCACATTCGTAAAATCGGCATCCTCCGGTCAACTTCATTCTTTCGTCATGGCACACCTGTTCATCAATAGCGGTCTGTCAGGCAACATTCTCACAGTTGGAGAGGAAGCTCATGATGATTTAAAGGCAAAGAATATTAGATTAACTCCTACCGTCAGGGTTTGATGAGAGCAAGGATTAATACGATCGTCGCCTCGACTGGCTCGATTAGAATTGCTATCCTATTATGCAGATTGTGCAGGAATCTAGAAGCCGCCGATTATAATGTCTTCGACTTGATGGTGCATTTAATTTGATGCAAGGTAGGTGACACTCAGAAGGCATCATAACTTTCAAACATGATGAGGCTGAAGCATTGTCACCAGGCTCTGTAAACTTGCATGATACCAACTTTTCAATAATACAAGAATTTATATTTATCATGAAAATAAATAGTTACATATTGGTCTATTTTCTCTTGATCAGTATTTTTGTGTCCAATGTGCAATGGCCAACAAAGAGACCGAGGAGCAAACTCTGGGAGATAGTTCTGCCAGACGTGATCCTAGGACTCTCACTACACTCTCCGACATTATCTCATGTCTCTCTGTTTTACAATCGGAGGAAGCTGAGGTATCCAATGCACTCACCGACCTTCTCGATGCCCGCGAGCCTATACTCGCGTCTCTAACACGTCTGACGTCACTAGCTCCAGAGCTAGATGGACTGCAGGTTGAAGCACAAATGTTTTCAGAGAAGGTCTTGCGAACGGCCACTACAGCAGATCGGATAGGGAGCAAGGTTCGCTCTTTAGACGAAGAGATGAGCAGGGTGAAAGAGGCGGGAGATCGTGTTAGTCAAGTGATAGAACTCAAGGTATTTCTTGCAGCCTTCTGCTTCCGCAGCTTTTGATTCTGCACCAGTCCTCTCTATCTGCCCTCCATGCCTCCATAGAAAGCCAAGACTGGGAAGCAGCCACACTAAATTGTTCGAAAGCAATGACTCTACCCCTGGATATCATTTCAGGTCCATTCGCCGGACAGACAGTCGTATGCAACTCAATCCTCTTTTTTGTCTGTACTTAATTCAATAGCCTACCGCAGAAAACCACTTGCCGCCTTCAGAGCAGCTCCGAGAAGCACGAGAAACTCTACTCTCTATCTTCCGCAAGAAGTTCGATGAGGCTTCTCGTGCGAGGGATTCAACTACTACAAGTAGATTTTTCAAGCTATTTCCTGCTATTGGATGGGAGGACGAAGGCTTGCAAGCGTATGCTGGATTTGTGATTGATTTAGTCCGAATGAAAGCACCTACTACAGCGAAAAGTGCGTATATCAATATATTCATTCAAAGCGATCTTAAATTGGGTAATTCAAAGCCTCCTCTTCGCTCT
>Ga0153951_1000057_pt1 | contig 35512 bp, 45 predicted proteins | sample TSNJ035MetaG_FD_102278 | JGI IMG/M metagenome (GOLD analysis project Ga0153951, IMG submission 102278) | Attine ant fungus gardens microbial communities from New Jersey, USA - TSNJ035 MetaG | ecosystem: Host-associated > Fungi > Mycelium > Unclassified | place: USA: New Jersey, Wharton State...
TGGAGTACGTCATCTCGAGAGTGGACCAACCTGGTTACTTGCGCAAACAATGCAGAACAAAGGGCGCTTAAAACCTGCCAATGGCAACGGTGATTGAGAAGAATTCAATACGTCACTTCTTCCGGCATTTGTGATCTGTACAGAACTGGTCTGTGGATAGAGTTGCGGTTCCATTTGTGACAACTGATCTCTTCCCAAATCCATTGGCACATTTTCAGCGTTTACAGAGTGCAGGAAATCACTGTTCTGGGTAGATGTTGGTCGGTCAACGCGAGCCAGTCTGGGATCCCGAGCTCTTCGAGGATCCATCAGGGATTTCGTCTAGAAGACAAGAAATTGAGTAAATTGTGTAGTGTCAGGCGAGTACCCGGTGCAAGCTCAGCAGTATCCAGAACATCTGGTCTTCTCAATGACCCATCATTTATTACATGCCAGAGATTAGAGGGTCATTCAGATTCCACTCCGAATCATCGTGGACTCAGGTCAAGTCTGATACACTTACCAGGGACTAGGTGTTTCAACAGGTGAAAGTTCGTAAACCGCACGGTCACAACAGCGACAAACAACCCAGAAACCAACGAAAATTGATCCTTAGCGTAATTATGAAACATTTCACAAATTTTTGGGCCTTCGTCGATCAAATCTCTTATTGGCGGCGAGATGATGACAAGAACGGTTCAAGAAACTGATGGAGAGGGGAATACAGAGGCTATTAATATCCAAATACGCACCCATGAGTCGGCCATCGCTATCATTGATGATGAGATATGTGGGCTCATGCGGGCCGTTCGCCATCTCCAATTCAAAAAACTCAAGCACGCAGAGGATATAAGGCACTGCAAGGGATTGATCACCCTGGCACGGCGGTTGCCAGTTGAGATCTTGGCCAGTATCTTCGAAATGTGTATACAGGATGGATACACTAGAACCCCCCTTGTAGTATCCCACGTATGCGCGCAATGGAGGAAGGCCGCCAGTTTTCCAAGCGTTTGGTCCCACATTTATGTTGATCTCGATGATTATGATTCCTTTAACAGAACGAGATTCTGGCTTGCCAGGGCCGGAGATAGTAGTCTTCGCATAACTTTGGAAATCCGACGAGACCAGACCCGACTTCTTGATGTCATTAGCATATTGTTGGAGAAGAGAAACAAATGGGGGATTCTTACCATTAATTCCGCCCTTCATGCCAATGTCAATCGCACCCTGATGGCATGCACTGGTCTCTTTCCCCAACTTCATACGTTGCATGTCTCCATTCCCCAGAAGTACCTCGAAAGTGACGAAAATGGCATGATTGTGGAACTTGTCAGTCTTCGGACCGCATTCCAGGATGCCCCCAAGTTATCAACAGTTCATCTAGTCAGAAATGATCTTCCAGCTCCAAGTGTTCTTCCTTCCTCAATTACCAATCTGTCACTGGTTCTTCCACCGTATCACTTTGAATCCATTTCTTCAATTGAATCTGTCCTTTTGGTTCTGGAAGACCTGCATCATCTCGAAAAGTTTTCTATGGTCCTTCCGGCAGGGCCCATCCATGCATTCGAGTCTGTTGAAGACACTACGCGCCTTGTTAGCTTGCCCCACTTATATTCAATCACCCTTACCGGTGGGCGAGATATGTACAACCTTTTGTTACATCTGGTCACTCCATGCCTCAGATTCCTTCATCTTCGGTCCCCTGACGACCTAGGTAGCGTGCCTGATGAAAGGACTGGTCAATGTTTACTCTTTTTTCTGGTTCGGGCATCTCCACCCCTCGAAGAATTGGAGTTGCGCGACGCTGATATTCCAGCGTCGTATCTGATTCAGTGCTTCTCCTGTTTGAGTCAATTGAAAATACTCCGACTTCATGAGAGTGAGATCTCCGATGACGTTCTCTATCAATTGTACGGACAGAATGGCCTTTGTCCTATCCTCTCTGTTCTTGATTTCCGCTGGTGCAGATATTTAACAGGTCGAACTTTGGTTGGGCTAGTACGGAGTCGCCTCCATCATCCGAGCACTTCAAAGACGGGCACACACGTATTGCCGGACGCTATCGCCAAAGTGACTGTCATTTATTGTTCTTTCGTGCAAAAACAAGACATCGCAGATCTGGCCTCACTAACACTTTGTCAAGTCGTTGTGGATTTGATTGACCATTGTCGTGAGTATTCCTATCCGATAAATCTGAGTTGTAATTCAGGACTTCTTTCAAAGGCACTGTAGGCTGTTGTTCAAATGATAGATACCGGAAAAGGCTTGTATTGGAAGGTATTGGACGAACAGGTAGACTCATTGTTTAATTATCATAGAGCTCACTGGACATAACGGGTAGACTAAATGTCTTCGAAGTTTTGCCAAGTCAGAGAATGCCGTCTTTATATCGACTCGAACAGTTCTATCTCCCTCCTTCGAATAATAGCTTCATATGGTGTTCGCATGCTTTCTACTTAACTGTCGGTGACTGGAACAATGGGGTAATTCATTTTATCTATGATTGATGAGGCAAGGACTTGGGCTCCCTAATGGGGTCCCGATTGGTCTGTTGTCAAGTCACATCCCACATAAAGTAGACCTGGTTGGCAGTCTATAGATATCGTGAAACATCGAACTATACAATTACCATCAACAAAATGCCTGTACCTATGTTATTTTTCGCTGAGGTACTGTGATATGGGAATTATCACCAATAGCGATGGACGAGTTGCTAGTGCATGGGGTCCCGGCACAGTATTTCATCCGTGCTTCCCACATCAATCATAAGAATAATCAATCCATTGTCCCAGCCGCCAACCGTAGGTGACGAGGTGCTAGCTCCGGGTGCCATATGACATCATTCAAGCCAATATATTTTGAGCCATCTCGGGAAATGTTCCGACTTTTATTTTAAGCTAAGAATGATCAATCGCCCTTTCAAGTGTTTGTGACTGCTTACAAAGTTATGGAAGCTACGCGACCGTTAGTACATGATCCTGTAGTTCTTTCAGGACTGATATCATTGATCAGGGATTGCTCAACGTTGATGACAATTGAAATTTTCTAATAGATACAGGATATATCGACAAAAGACAGATAACCAAAGGAGGGAAGTGTGGGCAAACTTGACGGGGTAGAGATGAGTGCAGAAATGTATAGAAAGAGTATTAATTTGATATATTCATTTTGTTGTGTCCAGTCCACCACATGCCTCGGCCTACAGTGTATGATATACCAATGCAATTGACTACATACACATACACTAATCTAATGTAAGTCATTTCTTATGGCAGCCGATGGTGAAAGAACATCGGACACCTCAAACTAAGACAACTTCAGTCTTCCACTAGGTAAAAGCCCACTCTCCACTGAAGGTATGACAAATGATGCAACGATTACATCAGAGGTCGAAAACTGGGCAGAAAGTATCGCACAATGGTGGTAGGTTCAAGACCAATGCAAGAAATTGAACCAGTGGCCATGCTGTCACCACGTGGGACGTGTGAAGAATTTTCTTGTTTCAGTGTGTACGACTGGAATCGTGTATTAATATTCTCCTCGCTGGCTCGTTGTATAGAGACTCTACTTTATCTCGGTCATCAAATCTAAGTAGAAGAGACATGCCTTTTCTTGACAGGACAGTTGACTTTCGGGATGCTGTTAAAGCTCGAAGAGCGGTGATCCCAGAAGCAAAACAACGAAATTTCTCAAGACGTAGCCAAGATACTCTGGGAAGGATGGAAAAGGAGTATCTTTCTGAAGGTTACAAAATCGTTCGTTACCTCAGTGATCGATACGTCCAATCGACTCATCGAGGGTCTTTTCCAACAGTTCCACCACATTAGAAAACTTGCGCAGATGCTGTCTAGCATTCGTATAGAATATCTCAACCTGGATGGACGAGTACCCCCACCTTCCTGTCTTGGGCCAAGAAACGTCGACTTTATCAATGAAAGTGGAGAAGTCCTATGGTCTTCTTTGCGTTACCTTACAAACGAGGAAAGAGACCAAATTGACCTTCAAACCCGCATGATTCTCGCGAAATGTGCAGACAAGGTCAAAGAAATGGAAGTCCTCGAAAAAAGTTCGTGCATCATTCGTTTAATGTCATCATAGTCCCTTTTATTCTCTATTCACTTTCAGAACGCAGTGACCTTGTCGCAAGCAGAACAAATCCTCTGGCACGGTTTCTCCTAGCTCGTCTTCGTCCTGAAGATGATTCCACACTCTCTTCAGAAGTTAGAGCCGTGCACCATGCGAGCATCACATATTTTCTCAATCGTCGGCTGGCCGAATTGAGCCAAACTCAGAGGGAGCTCCAGGAAGCGCGTGTCAAACGTCAACTCGAGCGAACACATACGCTTGCTTCCAATGCGACTCGAGAAGCGCAATCTCTAGGTGTTAGTTCTGGAGCACCCTCGCTAAACAACGAAGACTCGAGATCGAGGTGGGAAAGCGGTAGTGATGGGAGTACGAGTTGGGTCGGTGCTGCAGCATCAAATCTCTTTGCGACGAAACTTGGGGTTAGTGTAGCTGGGCCGTCTGGGATGCCCCCGAGTCAAAAGGGGTCTACGATTTCTGAACCTTCGGTGATCTCTGATGAGGATGACGAGGATGATATCGAGCTAACTCATTCGCAAATACTGCAATTCGAGAATGAGAATGCCAACATACTGCGGGAAGTCCAAGATAATCTGGAATCCATCCAGCAGGCTGAGGCACGGTTGATGGACATCAGTGCTTTGCAGCTAGAGCTAGTCGACCACTTGACAAGGCAAACTGAGCTGACAGAGAAACTCTACGATGACGCCATTGTAACTACCACCATGGTGGACAAGGGCAACCGTGAACTAAGGGAGACTCGACGAAGATCCAAAGATGGTCGAGTTTTCCTTCTCGTTTTCCTTCTAGGAGCCAGCTTCAGTCTACTGTTCCTACATTATTATTGAGATCTTGCCCAACTTAGGATTATGCGTTACATGAAAATATTTATTATGCATATACACTCAACAGTCTATACCCATCTGTTACTATGTTAAATGGTATTTAGGTATCTAGCGGTGCTGTAAAAGAGATATCCGAAAACGCTTCATGAGTAGTTGGTGCCTGACCCTAGTAAGGGAGACTGTTCGCCGCATTGGTTCACTGCTTCAACGGCCAGTTCATCGATGTCAGCAGAAGCCTCAAGTTTCTGGACATGACCTTGCACAAGCGTATAAATCAACCTGTCTTATAAGTGAGCTGGAAACATGGGTGGAATGACTGGCAGCTTACCAGCTTGTAAACACAGCAATCAACAAGCCGCCACCAACAAGGAGGCCATTGAGAGCCTTCGTATCTGTATGAATTTTGTTGGCCTGAGCTATACTCAACCTCACAAATGAAGCTTACGGGTGGCCATATGGTCTCGTTGATGACCGTCCGAAAGCGCAGCCATGCGGGAACCAATAAAAGTGTGCAAAGCAAGCTTAGGAAAAACAAAACACGTCGCGAAAACAAATTGCCATAAGGAGACGGCCTCGACTGACTATAAACAAGGATTTAATATTCATGATAGAGCAACTGAGCGCTCGCTCACAGCAAAGAATGAATTTGAGTAGACCCAGGGCGGGAACGGCGAAACTCGAATAAGGATGATTAGAGGAATGCCTTGAGCTTTCTAGAAGGAGTAAACCTTTCAGCGTTTCTGGTGACAGAAAGATAGTATGAGGGTTTACGATAACAGCCTCCAGTGCCTGCCATTTCTGATTTTGCGTCGACCATTGATGGATCCTTTCACTGAGAAGATACCGCAACATGATAAATGCTCCTGCAGAACCAACAAGGGAAGCAGTGGAGGAAATGAAAAACCCCTTCATGCCATATGCAAAACCACAAAGGGAAGTGAGCATGGTATGACCAACGAATGGAGGAACGGATATAATGCCTATAATGCAAGATGGTATCAAGTTTCAACAGTCCTGGAGTTGCTTCACTCACATATAGCTGAACCAAGCGCCAACCAACCCCAGCTCGTTTCCGAGAGCTCCTTCGCTCTATCGTAAAAGTATTGGAAGATTCGCGCAGGAGTGACCACAATTATAAATATGCCTAGAGCCAACGTCAGTGTGGATAAATGAGAAACTCAATTTGAAACCTAAAGAGATGTAGAATAAGGCGGCGAGCGAAATGATGAGCTGTTGAATGTTCTATGTCAATGACGAATTATAGACCAACTCGGACAGACCTTTCCGAGGAAATGTAACTTCTGATACCGTTGAGAAGCCAAGTTCAGAAAGTGTTTAGCGTGTGCAACAGAGCTCCCAGCACGGATAGCCACCATCTATTCGGAAAGATGTTAGAGGGAAGAGTCAGCGGAATCCCGGATTCCATGCTTCTGTAGGTGGCAGTACGAAAATAGCCGCCTTTTCTTTATGGAAAAGTTCAGTGCATACCGAGTGGGTTGTTTGCCAGTCCATCAGTACTATAACTAACCATTCTAGGATCCTGGAACTGGTATACAGGTACTCTCAATAGCATTTTCTCAGAAATCCTCAACCAAACACTCCAATAGCCTTTTTCCATTCCCCTGCCGCCTGCAAGCTCGATTGACTCCCTTCAGGCAATCGCACGAACGTTGGGCCTATTCTTCGGAATAGTTAGAACGGGAATTATATGCTTCATTGCCCTGGTTTACTTGGTTGTGGTAGAAACTCTGTGTTTAGTGCTCGTATGTCAACTGAGATACCTCTATCAATCTCTCACACCTTTGTAGGTTCCAGTGCCTTTTTTTCACCACGCAATCACGCGTATCTTCACTTTCCTGTTAGCAAAATTGGTGTTATGGACTCTTGGTGTTGTTTGGCCAGCGGTTGAGACCGTCACCAAGAAAGGACCGTACGTTCTGTTGCTCAAAGCATCTCTTTGCTCTGATACTCACTAAGATTTGATTTCAAGAGTTCGCAATGCTTCCAGGAATGAAACTTGGAGCCCGGGTGCCGGTGATATCATAGTGTCCAACTGGGCATCGTGGATAGAAATCCTTTGGCTTGCAGCTCGGTGAGTTCCAGGCCAAAACTTGTCCTTACCCTCCTAGTTAACTTCCGAAAAGCTGCAATCCTGTTTTTGTACTTCCAATACCCGAGTTTCTACCAGAATTTGAGAAGGATTTGAAAGATTCGGCCCCTATCACAAATAGACCTGGTAGGGCTACAGGAACCGGTTCTGCTAATATCCAGTCCTCCCGGAAACACTCCGCTATTCCACCGATTTCAATCAAGGGATTCCGCCAGGTCTCTCTTCTGCATATCATATGTCTCACCGGTCGCTTCCCGCCATACTTCACGAACGACTCTCGCATGTGTTCACTCGATGAAATACGCAAATCTGCAGGACGACCTGTAGTCGTGTTTCCTGAATGTACTACAAGCAACGGACGTGGACTCCTTCGCTTTGCTAATGTTTTTAATGAAAAAGTGCCGGTCAAAGGATACCAAGTCTTTGTCATGTGCGTTCGGTGAGTTGTGGCATCATCTTATTACCTCCTGTCCATTCATAACAAGTCAGGTATGATCCACCGACGACGTATACCCCCACCTTAACTTTACCGATCAGCACTCCAGGGCCTAAATTTTTGAATACACTAACCCACATCTTTGCGATTACGAGCTCTATCATCCCTCTCACCCTTTCAATTCGGCTGCTGTTACCCTCTGAGTCCCCTGGATCACAACCCTTTCGAGCCAATGACTACGTCAAGGAGAGTTTCAATCAAGAAGACCAACTAGCAGAATCTAGCGCGAGCCTCATTTCTCAAATTGGAAGGCTCAAGAGAACGGGGTTAGGTTGGGAAGATAAAGCAAGCTTTGTCCATTACCGCGATCTCAAACTCATGTAGATTGATACTCGCAAATGTCATGCTTGCATAGTGTTCTAAATAAAGTTCCTATTTCGACAGAAGTTCGACTTCTAGATCATCCAAAATATAGTGCCTTCTTACGCAGTCCATATGCAGATAGACTATTTCTGTCTACTTTGCTGGCACCAGCTACATAGGTTCAGGCCAATGCAAAGCGAGCAATAGACAATTTTTGCTTACCTTGGCCAATTTTTGAAGTGCCTGACGTAAGTCTGCTTTAAGATCCTGCAAGACAAACATCAACTGGGTAAAATTTTGAGTCATTCGATAGGAACTGACCTCCAATTCTTCAACCCCAATACTTAAACGAACAAGACAAGGATCAGCGCCTGGGTCACTCCCGAGCCTATGCTCTACGAGTGACTCGACACCACCAAGACTCGTTGCAGGCTAAAATTAAATTCAAAACGGGGTGACAGTGGATCTGTATCCAACAGTGGCTTACCACAAAAAATTGAAGCAAGTGCGGAAGTCGTGAGGCCAATTGATCACTAGAGAGCTGATACAGAAAAGATCTTTATCAAAGGATCGCTCAAACTCTGATAACTTCACTTACCTCGATACCAAATGCCGCATTAAATCCACCGAGCATCTGGTTCTTAGGATCGAAGCCACGTGTATCAATCCCTTGGAGCGAAGAATGGTAAATCGTTGAGATAAGCCCCCCAGGGATGCCCTCGAAGGTCTCGCCTTTCGGAGTCTTCCGTACAGAATCTAGCCATTTTGCAAGAGCAGTCGCATTCTCAGATTGCCGAGGAACTCGGAGATGCAAAGTTTTAAGTGAACGCAATAAGAGCCAGGCTTCTAGTGAGCCCATGGGGCATCCCAAGTAAGTCCGGTCATATTGCAGCTGGACAGATATGAGACGCTGTTCAACATGACATTCCCAACCGATTTTACCTGCTTCCATTCCTCTCCTGTTTTAACGACGAGCACGCCGCAAAGAAGGTCGGAGTGTCCACCCAAGTATTTTGTGCCTTGGAATTTTACTTGGTTGAGCTGCTTTTCATCGGTATTTCTTTTCACTGACCAGAATGCATGACGCTAGATGCAATTCATGAGATTAGGCTAGTCTATAGAGTCAAATTACAAACTTACCAATCAGCTCCAAATTTGAAAGGATCCTGGAGAGGGGGAGGGCCGAAAGTTGAGTCTACTACAAGAATTCCGCCGACCTGATGAATCTGTGCATTCATGCTCAGAGAATGCGATAGATATCAATGGGAGTTAAAAACTGACCTTGTCAGCGTAGAATTGAATGTCCCTAGTTTTTCATTAAGTCTGAATGAACAGAAGCAATGACAAATTGACTTGCGTAGACACTCCATAAGGGTTGATGGGCGTCTCGATCCAGCAAAGGTCTCCAGACTGGAAATCCGCGTCGATGTCGATGACCTCGACCTCGGGGCGAGACCTTCGATAGATAGCGATACTGTGTTGACAGCCATGGTATCCCTTTCGCACGGCAATACGCCTGGGTTGGTAGTGGACCAAAGCCTTTGAATGAGAGCATCAATCAGATCATCGATCAAGATCGTGATATACTATATGACTCACAGCATAGACTGCATTGAGGCCTGATGCGTAAGTCAGAGCATAACCTTTCTATAGAGAAAAAAATCAGGAAAAGGGCTGTGGAGTATCAGCATAATGAACAGCGCACCAATACTTTACTTAAGACATGTTCGGCACGACTCGACGCTTCCTGAGTATAGCGAGAGTATATGTGTCTCTCAGGATTTCGCTGATCGATCTCAGATGCATGGATGACATTGTCATCCGGAGCCGGACTTTGATAAGCTGAAAGAATAAAAAGTTCCAGTCGATAACTAGGAATCGGGACAGATCCCGCATAAACGAGATCGAAAGTAGACATACTAGTAGAAACTGAGATGGAGGGCGCTACCGTTGCGCCTGGGCCTTTGAAGTAGGGAACATCGCTGTCTCCGTGTATAAGATCAGTCCCACTGAGCTTGCCGTCGTTATCCATGGTCAAAGTCACTCTGATAATTGCTATCAGCCGTGGTTCAGAGATAAGCCAAATTTGGAATTTTCAAGAAACAGTGGAATATTCTGGGGCGCTGCATACGATTCTCACGGGAATTACGATTGTACGGTCCAGTACTCTGACAGTGATATCTGCTATTCATTTCACAGATTATCTTAACAAGGTATTCATGGTTGAATTACTTTGTATCAATGTTACTTAATCATGATCATGAAAATCTGTACTGGATGTTGCTTTTTTGTTTAATCATCAGGGCTACAAAGTTGATATACAATTATGTCCCAAAGCTATCATTCACTGGTGTACTTATAACTCAGTGCTTCATAATCAAGGTTGGTCATATACGTGAAAAAATATAACATTGCAATGCACACAGAGTAAGAACCTCGTCCGGCTAACTTGAGAGTGAGAATTAATCAACTATACATAACTTGCGATAGGTCTTGCCGACCCATAGGCATTAAATTCGTATTCCCAAAGGCGTCGAATTGTCTTCGTGATGCATGACGTGAGTTCATGATACCCGAGTCGCGCATGAAAGAAATCCACTGTTCGTCCATCCCTGATTCTCCAGACACCATCATACCCATATCCAGTAGCTGACTATTTTCAGGTGAATCAATTTGTATATCTTCCGATCCTGAAGTATCAACAGCAAATTGCTGTTGCCCCGAAGGCATACCTCCTGGTATCAAAACAAGTGCCGAATCAGACATTCGTTGTTGGTATATATATGCAGCGGAGAACGTGTCCGGGGTGGTTGAACTACTCAACCATGCATTGGAATAATGATCAGAGGGATTCACTGGGACTGATGAGGCTTGGGTGGAACAGGGGGTGTCTGCATTCGATGGAGGATTAGAAGATGGAGGGAAAGTCGAAAGGTATTCTACCAAGGATGGATGAACCTCAGGCAAACTTCTATCGGCTGAAGCGGAAGAACCACATAAACTCTCGGATTCTGTCAAAGGACTTGGGGAGGTTGAACAAGGGACAGAAGAGGATGCAGCCGTTTTTCTCTTTTTCTTGCTTGCAGACAAGAGGCGGGTCACTAATATACGTGTTTGCCCTCCAAATAAGGCCAGCTCGTCGTCGCCTTGCTCCTGATGATCGGATAGAACCGTATTGGGTGCCGGACGATTGCCGTTCCGATATTGAGTAAGAACCTGTAATGCTTTTTGCCTCAACTTCTGCAGAATTGCCTAGAGCACTTTGATCAGTGGGAAGAATGAACAGAGTCCTTGGGTACCAACCGATCCACTGCGCACTCGTCGAGAGTGCGTTGCGCCCTTCTCAAATATATCGCAGGCTTGTTCAAGCTCAATGAATGCGGTCGGCGCCATACTCGAAGACGGAGAGCGGGTAACGATAGTTCCAACAATGATCTAATATGAGTGAACAAACGAACACAAAGGATAAGAGTAGATATACCGCTGCCGAAAATACTGGACCAGGCCATCAGCGAGGTGCTCTCACAAGCTTGGCTAGTCACTCACGGTGTGTCCAAATCCCCCACCACCTACAACATAGTTCGGGAAAACGGTCAAAGTGGTTCGACGATATTTTAATGACTCCAGAAGCGCATCGATATGCGGCCAAGAAGGATGGTGCATATGGACTCCCTAGCGGATTCATTGGGTGATTTAGCATTGCTTGAGCGAACCAACTTCGATGAATATACAGCAATGCTTTTAAGCCTATTTTCAGTGATCAACCCGACTTCCAGAGGAGGAGCACTCACTAACGGCACGAAACTGTCCAAGAATACAGCTCCGCATATATACTAATGGAGTAAAGTGTTCTTCTTCGGGACTCATAACCACATTCAAGTGAGGAGGTAGTTTTTTTTCGCGAACTTTACGGTCCAGCTCAAGAATAGCGCTATATTGCGGGGCTTCGGCAGTCAGAGACTGCTCGAGTACACCTGAGAGAATTTCCTTGACAAATTCATATTTCCAACGATAGCCTGTGTTTTACCAATGTCAACCTTTCACAGGTGAACGAAGACTGGATAGTCATACATCCGACGAGAGGGTTTCCATTCATATCAAACGTAGTTTCTTCGTCTTCAGGTAATTCACAATCAACATAGGAAAGGCGTATACTCGGAGGTCGTCCCAGCACCAGAGACTAGAGAGAATCAATGTTGGACGGTAGAGAATCTCTCTTCCACTTACATAGAAAAAGTCCATGGATAACATTTCCCAGAATAGGGACCTTCTTCTCTGAACTATTTTTGGATCCATCTTCCACCTTGCGCTATCTCTATCTATCAGATCATAGTAAGCCAACTCGATCCTCAGCGATCTGGTAATACACATACGAAGCCCAAGCTGATTAATCAGACGGTGTTCAGTAATGAAGATGCATTGTGAGGATGTCCACTCACACTTTGTGCTATTTTAGCCCCTAGTGAGATGAATGCCCACTGGTGTTACTGTGGTTATTTTCCCACAGGACAATTTATTCCTAACTTACAGTGCTATCCATTGTGTACCGTATACCTGCCATTGCAAGATATGTCGCCACTAGCATAATAGCCTGCACGGTTGCAATCTCAGGCGAGTCGAAGATAGAGTTGAGGGCAAGACAAGCACGACTTAGATGATAATACTTTTCAGCATCCTTGCTATCTGAACCAAGGGTGAACTACTGCTTTCCAAAAGGTGAAACGTACGAACATGGTGGAAGCGTTAGATCAGCAAGGGTGCCCAGGGAAAAGACAAGATATAGAACGGCGAGTTTATGGGGAGAAACAACAGATAATCCTGCGATTGCTCCGGCTTGTGTCGGTTTCAATGTTCGATATGTTGGAGCCAAGATGTCGTCTACGAACTCGTCTCGCGTGATAGGTGTGAATGTCCAGGTTGCGTGTTGAAAATAAGTTTCACACAATGTCCATGCTCGAGGTTGCTCTGGGAGATATGAATAAAGGATGCTCAAAGCTGCATCAAGGTTGGTGTCGGGACTGAACGGCAAGGAAGCTGAAAGCTGAAATATCTCGGGCGGCGTTCCAGACTCGGGGCTAGTTGGGTCTTCATCTTCTGGAGCATCATATTCTGCTCCAGCCTTTATGAAGTCGGTGGGGTGAAATGACCAGACAAGAGATGGACATACTACGAATAAAGCCTGGGTGGTTGTCAGCAGGCGAAAGCAAGGGAAAAACTGGAACTTGCCTCAGACCCAGCAGATGGACCAAAATACTTGCCCTCGTTTCCGTGATCGCCAATGGTCATTGTACCGAATACATCGATGGATTCAGTCGGGTACTGAGGAATATAACTATCCCTTTCTAGTACCTGACCCTTTTCAATACCGAATTTGATCGTGAGTAAATCTTCTCGAAGCAGGGGGTGAGGTTCGTTCGAAACGCCAGACTGGAATATAGCCAATGCATCTTCTAGCTGTCTTATTCGCTGACCCATTTGAGCAATTTTGGCATGAAGGTGTGCCGTGTCGGCGAGTACATATCTTGGAAAGGTCTTATTATGACCGCTTACATGGAGATCTATTTCAGCACACCTGGTCCCCTGTCCTGTTGATAAGCTACCGTTAGGACAGATAGAAGGGCAGCCTCGTCGAACTACACCATGGTATCATTATTCTTTCTCTTCGAAATCAGATGGTGTACGCACTACAGGAGCTACAAGGTAACTTCCTATCACATTTAAGCTTAAGCCTAGGTTGAATTAGCACAGGTGGCAATGTCGAGGACGAGTGGTTCACCGTCTGCATTCGGCACAAGAAATCTAGTAACTTTTCAGCCACGAACAATGAGGTCATAGACAGATATGTACTTCTCCACGAGCCCTACGAAGGTCGATCTCATCTCCCCCTATGAACTTTCGAGATGATCGGTGTGAGTGAGATGCTTGCGAAGGGACGACCGGCATTGACCTGAGGCTGGACGCTACCACTGGCAACAGTAGAATGAGGGCTGAAGTGTATAATGTACAAGTTAATTGTGTAAAGGGAATAGGATGGACCAGTCCGCGTTGGAGAACAGAGAATGATGGAAATGAATAGCACGCTAAAACACTAGTCTTCGGAGTCTCAAAAGAGAGTGAAGTCACGGGTCTTTGTCGATCTCAGATCTACGACAGCCGCCGGCTCGATGTTATGTCGTCAGAAATATTGCACTCGTCATAACAAAGTTTCGTGCAATATGTCTCAGTTTGGTTCTTCTGCTCTTTCCGCGAGTTGGTCTTGTTATCATCTTTCGTTCTGGATGTACATACTTTACTTTATCTCCGGCATGTTTCTTGTCATCTCGTCCAAGTTTCCTGGTATGGCGGGAAATCCCACCCCTGCTCGATCTCAAGGAATGAGAACATATACTGAATCCTACTCACTCGGTGAAAATTATAGTTTGGATCCTCGGTTAGACTGGCAGTCTGTAAATGTGACAGATTTCGAGTACAAACATCGGCACAACCCCACCAATGACACACAACTAGCGTCCCACATTCATCACTCAGGTGTGACCGGTGCTATAGAGGGAGCTCTGGAAGGTGTCTGGAATGGCTTAAAGGGCATCGGAAAGCCCCAGGATGTCATAATCACATGGTGATCCTTTGCCACCTAAACGATGAATACTTTGTTTATCAGCAATCCAAGGTACACTGGTCAGGATCTTCTGAGTCCAAGTTGTTGGTCCAGAAGCAATTGGGCACCGACCGTAAGCATCATAGCCGTTTCGAGTGGCAGAATAAATTGATTCACCTTGTCCAGGATGAATCATTTGCCTGCGCCCTCACTTTGAAAGGATGGGTTGACCGACCAAAATGTTTCGAGTTTCTCGAGTGTACGTGGCATACTTGATGTCTTCAATCGTGAGGTGTTCTCTTATGTTTGACAGTGTGTAGCAACAAAAACAAATGTATATTTGTCCGAGTGATTGATACATGTGCTGGTTGTGCCCAGGGCTCAAGACATGTTGACCTAACAAAGGCCGCATTCAAAGCGCTTGCAGACTTAAGCGTTGGCGTGACCACTGTCAAGATGAGGCGGGCGACTCATCCGAAGGAATGGTGAGTAGTCTGGTGCATTCATGAATTACGTTCTCAAATTCGCTCAGGCGCTTTGACTTGTGGGGACCGCAACACCTTTAGACAGAAAGCCAGCATGATTCTCTCATCTTGTCCCCTAATTTGATTTTTGTGCATTTGTTAGATTTGTTGACCCATGTTTCCTACGTACAAACTAGGCTTTAAGAGTGATCCTCTTTCGCTTTTTCCTTTCTGCAATCCGATCGCGGACCTTTTCTTCGTCCCAGTTCTCCTCCTCGTAGAAACGAGCCATTCGTTCCGCCTCATTTCGTCTTTTCATGTACTGTAAGGCAGCTAGATTGTAACCCATAATCTCCTTCTGACGTTGCAACGCCGCCCGAAGGTGTTTGCCCAAGGGAATGAGCGCCGTCCTCATCGTGCGATTTGCCACGATTTGATGATGGTGCACCTTCAAGATGAAGAACATAATTTGGGAAACAAGCGGTATACTCTGGCCCTGAAGTCGTAGGATCAGTGTTGCCACATCCTTTTTTTCAAAAATAAATTTAGAGAAAATCCCTTACCTTTTGCGCCCAAGTTGTCAAATAGTACATCAACGAGACAATTTTTCCAAAGGGAAGGACCAAAAGAGCATCATGTAAAGCCGCACTCTGTACCTTTTCAACCGTACGTAGAACGTAAGCCTCTGGGTCCAGGTCATTGGCAGCAAGGACTGGGTTCCTGGGTGGTGGTTGTAGTCTCAATGGGTCGTCTTGAGCAAGTTTGGCCATCGCCTCTTCGTACTCTCGAAATGTTGCACGCTCATTGTCTGCAAGGTCTAATGCTTCCATTATACGCTCCCCGGCCATTAAAGTTTCAGTGGTCTGTTTGGAGACTGGCATGACCTCTGACTGAGTGGTTGTCAAAAAGCCATCTTCTGCACCACTACCGATTGGAACGTCCTCCTTATTCATGGTTTCTGCCACTCCAGCCTCATATAGTTGTTCCAGCTCATGCTCACGTTCTTCTTCTAGGAAAAGCTGTCCCGTCCCATTAGCTACGAGTTCAACATTCACTAAAGCAAATCACGCACAGGTTCATCAAGCTTCTCGTATACACGGATCGACTTATCTTGCGAGCCGGTAACGACCAATTTTCCATGGTTGCTGACAGCCAAAGTCCATATCTCTCCGTGATGGCCATCAAGCTTCTGAATGCATTCAAACTAGAGTAATACAGAGTAATCAACAATGAGCGTCAGACTCCAGGCGGCAATGACACTGGTACCGCACCTTGTCGCCGTCCCAATACTTTAACATCTTGTCTTTGCTCACTGTCCAAAAATAATGCGATCCCTTTTCAAAGGCCACCTGCATCACACTTTCCTCATGGGCAAATATTGATTTATGACAATCACCGAAATCTAAACCCCATATCTTAACGTTTTTGTCGGCAGAACAAGTAACAATGAGTTTAGAGTCATGTGATATGTCCATGGCTAATACAGGAAGCTAAAGAGCATTAGCAAAAGGGTTGTCTTCATTTGGATCGTGGACTCGTACCTTATGACCATACAATGACAAAAAGAACTTGAGCGTATTTTGATAGAACACCTTCACGGTAGAGTCTAACAATGCTATAGCCAAAAACTTTCCATCTGGACTGTAACGGACAGCTAGCACTTCATCTGCCACTTTGAGGGTTCGTGCATGAACAAGAGAAATGGTCTTTCCGCTTTGAACCTGAGCACCATTCAATCTGAATGCAATGAGAAGAGGTCAGTGAATTCTCACACTGTCACCCGCGGCAGCCTTCTGCTCAAGATCCCAAAATTTGACATCTTTATCTGCACTACCACTCACAAGACCGTGTTCGTCTGGATGGACTTGGATAGACCAAATAGTACTTGTATGGGCCTGAATCGTGTCAATCAAGGTTGAGGAGGCAATATCATATATTAGAATTTCTCCACTTTTTGTTCCGACGACAACCTGGTCAAAGCAATCAAATTCAGAAAAGGAGAAGCAAGGTGGCACAATCAACAAACATGTTTGTCGCCCGGAAGGAATGTACTACAGACTGCATGTCCACAATCCATGGTCCTGATACATGAAGTGGTTCTCATATTCCATACTTTGAGGGAACCATTTGAAGCGGAGGCCAGTACCTGGTCATTGGAACTAAGGCAAAGTGATCGAACTTCTGTTCTGTGGCCAGGTACATCAACGCTGAAGGAGCGTGTTGCTTCAGGGAGCCCATCTCTTGATTTTGTTGGGGGTGGGACATGGTACACTTCAATGGCATTTGTGTTCAGAGCAACAAAAAGCTATATGATGTTTAGTCGGTTGATGAACCCAGAAGTTTTACTCACTTGAATTCCTGGTTTTGTAGCCTTGTCGTCTGGACCATAGTGAAAGGACCGAATCTTTCCGCTAGCACGCACAACGAGGTATGGCGTAAACATGTCAACCAAGGCAGTCTCAGTTTCATCGTCCCCAGATTTCGCTTCTTCCGTCTTTCCTTGTTTCTGCTTTTCCTGCGCCCGTTTCCTCCGTCGAGCTTGTTTTCTTTTTATTTCCTCCTCCGTCCGTATGCGGAATACCTCTACTGACCGATCATGGGACTGAATAGCAACGAATGCTTGGGTAGGGTGGAATAGAATCTGAGAGACGCGATGTCGGGAAGCAAGTGGAAGGTTGGCAATTGGGTGAATGAATTTTGTAATCTGAGAGTGTTTTTTTTTACCTTCAGAAGGCATTTGAATGTGAAAGTGGACGTACTTCACCGGTCTCTGTCTCTTTCAGGCCTCTGGCGAGTGCTTCTGAGTCAATCTTCCAAGCTTTGACTTCTCCATCTCCGCTTCCTGTGAAAAATGACTCCTGTTTCCAATTAATGTCCAGAGACCAAACTTCAGATCGATGTGCAACGATTGTCTGAACACAGTGCTGCGTCGAGAGGTCCCAAAACTTGATGAAAGTATCCTTCCCGGAGGTCAACAGATACCCTGGTGCTATCGAAGTAGAAGTTGAGGGGAGATCTCGGGAAGATGACAAAAAGTGGATGTTCGTTATCTGATCACGGTGACCGCGCAATCTCAAATACTCGAATTCGATTAGTTTCAAATGAAAGTTTGCGAGCTTCTGACCTATAAAGACCAGTTTCCCCGATAACATCCCACACAATGAGGTCAGTATCTTGTGAACCAGATGCAAGTCGAGTTCCCTGTTCGTCAAAAGCAAGCGAGGTAACAGCCTTCTTGTGCCCATTAAAAGTTGTCACGACGGACTCTGTCGTGGAGTTCCAGAGTCGGACAGAACCATCAGCATAACCAACAGCAAAGACATTGGGCTGAGGGGATCTCTGAATACAGGTAACCTCAGAACGATGCCCAGTCTCGTGCCACATGGCAAGCTATACGAAATTAGCTCTCAGCCCAGTAATCACGCCAATCCTTACCATTTTCCCCTTCTTAACGTCCCATACGAGTACATCTTCCAAAGCAGGGACATATGCAAGCTTTCCGTCGAAAACAGAGTTTGACGATGAGCTACAGACTAATCCAAAGGCCTTCAAATTAATTGAGAGGGTGCAACAACTGCATAAAACTTGTGTTCCATACCTGGGTAGGCCCATGCTTAAGGTAGCTCTGCACCATGGTGGTCAAAGGGATTGCTAAAAACTTCTACACAAATGACCTTGATGGCATGATCACGTGTCTAATTATTTGCGATCCAAAATAGAACTGCTGAGATTCTCACTCGGACCATGATGCTTTATCCTGCAGTACCAGAAGCTGCGTCTCATCTTCTGAAATTCATAAATGCATCTCCAACACCGTTTCATGCCGTCCACAATGCCACGATTCGACTCGAGAGCGCTGGTTTCCAAAAGGTGACTTTGAATCAGCTTGAGAATCAACAGGGTATTCACCTTTGGAATTCAAAGCTCAAAGAAACAGATAATTGGGACCATCTATCTCCAGGAGGGAAGTACTATTTTACGAGGTACTAATTCACCATCGCCTGCACGCTCGGGTCGCTGATACGTGACGCAGGAACCAGGCGGCACTAGTGGCATTCTCACTTCCAATTCAATGGGAACATGGTACCGGAATCAGTGTCGTTGCAACTCACGCAGACAGTCCAAATCTGAAGGTGCATCCGGCTGTGAATTAACTTGACAATGCTCATTTGATTTTTAGGTTCGTCCCATTTCCAAGCGTTCAACGCTGGGATACATGCAAGTTGGAATCGAAACGTATGGAGGGGGCATTTGGCACTCCTGGCTGGACCGTGACCTTTCAATTGCTGGACGCGTGATTGTCGCAGAAAGATCTGGTGCTTTTAGGTCCAAACTTGTAAAGATCAATCGGCCCATCATGCGCATACCAACCTTGGCCATTCACTGTGAGTGCGACAACCTTCGTGTTCAGTCATGATTGACCATGATCCAGTGGATAGGAGTGTCAATGAAAATTTCAAGTTCAACCAAGAAACTGAATTTGTACCCATTCTTGGTATGATCGAGTCTGAGCTGAATTCAGTTAAGAAGGACTCGGATGGAGACGTTCCACAAACAAGGAACGCACAACAAGCTTCAGCTATTCAGGAAAACCACCATCCCGCCTTCCTAGATCTTCTTTGCGAAGAGTTGTCTGTTGCACCTGAAGAGATTCATGATTTTGAATTGTAGGGTTTTCTGTCCTTGAAGTTTCTCAAAATTCGCATCACAAACCTTGCAGGTCGCTTTATGATACTCAACCATCAGTCCTTGGGGGTATCAGCAACGAGTTTATTTTCAGTCCTAGGTTGGATAATTTATTCTCTTCGTGCGTGTTTTATCCAGATAGGTTCACGACTCTGCTGAATACAACATTTACCTTCATCAGGTTTTGTGCTGTCGAGGCCATAGCGGACTATTCGACCTCAACCCTTTTTCCTGAAGTGAAGGGAAACGTTAATGCTATTGCACTGTTTAACCACGAGGAAATTGGGAGCGTATCCACCTCAGGTGCTATGAGCAGCTTACTCCCCACGCTGTTAAGCCGCCTCTCTCCTACACCTCAGACATATGCGCAGTCCGTTGCCAAGTCCTTTTTACTGTCCTGTGATATGTCCCACGCTGTCCACCCCAACTACGCGTGCAAGCATGAAACAAATCATCGTCCAATCATAAATGGCGGCATCATCATCAAGACCAATGCCAAACAGCGCTATGCCACGGACTCTATCTCCTCCTTCATTTTGAAGAAGATGATCGCTCGTTATGGAGGAAAAAAACAGGAATTTGAAGTCAGAAATGACATGTAAGTTGGATCTTCTACATTTCCATTAGAAGCCGCATTGATGCACCCATCTTTTTCCAGGCCTTGCGGCTCCACTGTTGGCCCACTCCTTTCCCAGATCGGTGTTCGAACTGTGGATGTCGGGGCTCCAATGCTTTCTATGCATTCTATCCGTGAAACTGCCGGCACTCATGATGTTCAACCTACCATTGATCTCTTCAAATCACTTTTCGAAGGCTTTTCCGAGCTGGATCAAAACCTGACTGTCGATTAGGTCGAGATAGCAATAGACGGCTTTTCTAATTCGGAAACAAAATACTGAGGACAAAGAACCATAAAAATGTTATCGTTTGGACTTCTTCGCCGGCCGATCTTCCGGACCGTCCAAAGATTTAGGGCCGGATAACACATTTCGCTTCCTGGCCGTCCGTGTGTAATGAGAGAGCACCCATTCACGGTCTGCTTCAATTTGTTCAATCGTTCCTTGTCGAATTTCATACGCTGCAAACAATCTAGGTCCGTGTTCGAGACAAAAGCTAGTAATCACCCACGTTTCATCTCAAATCGAGGGCCAACCTCTGCTAACTGGACATTTCTCGGGATCTTGACAAAAACGTGGTGACTATGGATCAAATGGTTAAGAGATGGAATTTCGAAGAAAATGTGTTCACTTACCGGAAAGAAATGAAATCATTCTCATTTGAGAAAGTCATTACTCTCTTACTATCCTCTTTCGGTACTGGGAACAAATACTTGAGTATGTCACGAACACGCTCCCCAAGTCTAGACGTGAAGTTTTCGAAGATGAGATGGGGGTATTGCTCGGAAACTGTGGAATCTTTGTACGTGTTGATGTCATGCCGTAACTGGACATTGCTCAGAGTGAAATAAACTGTCGGTCCATGAGGGAAATGCGATACGATCATAGCGTCTGGACAAAGGAGCGAGAAAACGAGAAGCTCCAGTAAAACGAGTCTGAGGCGATATATCAGACAAACGTACCAGGGACACCACGGTGCTCGTGCAATATTATAAGATCTGTAACCTCCTTCGCCCTACATGCTTCAGATAATTCCTTTATGACATAGTTTCCACGATTTATTCTATGGGAATTGGGAAATACGAGCCTCATTTCCTATCAGAAAACTGAATCTATTGAACTGGACAACTGTTTAAGGATACTGACTTTGGCGAACTGTGAAAGCTTGGAACTTGGATCTCTTGATGTAGTGATGACAATTCTTGGGTCCTGAATGCCAGCTCGAGCATACTCGTTGTCGACATGAGTCAAAGGTTCTACCGATTAGATGGTTCAGACCAATTGCGAATCGAATCTAACTGAGATGCACACCACTTTGTGCCTCATCAAATGGTAGGTCTTTTCCTAATTTCTCCGCATCTTTTCGCAATTCAGTCGGCAGAGATTTTCCAGTTGCAAGTGCATCCTTCACTCGCTGTTTCCGTTCCCAAATTTGCCTCTCCTGTGCCTCAAGAGATTTCGCATAAACATACTGCCTCCGCTCGCGGGTTTGCCTGCGGAGCTGATCAATGTATGTAGTGCTAAGCTCATTGAATCTGATATGCGGCGTACCATTGTTTTTTACGACCGGGTTTTGAAGGGGAGATGATTGTGACAGGGCGCAGCGTCACAGCGCGGGAATTACTCTCTTGCACAAAAATCTACACATTACGGATCATTTTCAAAACAATCCAAGAGCTGGTCCGACAAAATTCATTATGCAACTGATCATCTAGTCTCATCGGAAAACCTCCCGACAACTCCTCTTTTGCTTACGGGTGTCTATGCTCAAGGGGCCAACATACCTTTCTCAATAATCGGACAGCTGATCTTGTGACTGAACGTAGTCGACAAGAGGATAAAGCATTTGTAGTAGAATAGTAGGAGAGCCTGATGCATGTTCTGATGATTTGGAGGTGGAAATACATAGATGGGCGAACGAAGGTACTGCTTTACGTAAAGAGGATTTGTTGCATGGCCTCACAATGATCTTCTCGTTATAGTAGTCTAGTCGAACACAACGGGTATCCATTATGGCTGCTACCAACTGATGACATCCTCATTATACACATGCACAGTCAGTTTTGGCAGCACTCCCTAAATAGATCACCAAGTCCCAGGCATCTGAAGTCCGCTGGTTTCTTGACGACTTGAGTTTGGTACTCAAGGGGAAGTCGACATATCAAACGCACTAGGAGAATTGGAATCTGTCATCTGATGATCTGACCAACAATTATAAAATGACATCGTAAGAAGTGAAAGATGATTACACACCAGCGTTGGGAACGGGGATAGAAAGGGAAGAACCGTCGCTGAGTCTCAGCGTTACCCCAGGAATATATCGACTACAAAGCTGTAACCAGTCCGGAGAAAAGCGAAAGTCGGCTACTGTCAATTGACTGTCGAGTGCGAACTTATGTTGGAACGTGAGGGCACCGCCAGGGTAACCGATAGTGATATTTAGATGTAGATAATCAGTGGTTGGTGAAATCGTTGGGATATTTTGTAGCCATAGGGTCGATACGCGGGATTCCATGATGTCCGGGTCAAAGAGACCCTGGCCAGTGTGTCCGAGCGCAATGACAGAGAATGACATGGTTGTGGGAACTCTGAGGATAAGAATGCGTCATGTGCCTGTCACTTTTAGTACCTCACTAGGGCAAGACGTTTGTGGGAAGTTCCCGGGAAACTGTTACCCTCCTTTCAAACTGCCATCATTGGGAAGTCATTGAGACACTTAATCTAGACGAATTATTTACAAGGTGAACATTATTTCCCGAATCAAGCCCATACCCAGACCCTCAACACAGGCCTCGAAGACCTCTCGAACAGCATCAAACTCCCACAAATTTGTGCGCTAGAATCGGCTATTAATCAGTCTTCCGCGAATGGAGACATAAAAAGCTTTCTCACATAGACCGGCCAGATGAACGCGCTTGTAGATGAAGATCGGGCTGGTACTAGGATTCGTATCTCATCGAGGACAGATGTGTCAAGAATTCGAGGTGGCTTGATATCTGAAGTGCCATCGACAATCAAGTAACAAATGTACCTCGAACATGAGCTTACCTGAGACATTGGCAGGGGAGCTCTGTACAGAATGCTTGGGCTTAGAAAAACATGCATATCTATTTTTTTCCAGGAGGGGTTTACAGAACTCCAGCGGAAACCATTCGTAGTTTTCCTGTTGCAGACGAATGAGTAACAACCAGCTGAATTAGGAGTGGCTGCCTCACCGGGTCTAAGAGATACGATGGAGCATATTCTCCTTTGTATCTCATCTTCTGGCAAGACTGAATATAAAAGCCTATATCACGCTCAGTGCCGAATATCAATCGAGCATGGAAATATTCACCCATATAAAGATATCTCATTTCGGATACTCCGGCTTCATGTATCTCTCTCGCGAGGGAAATCTCTCTCAACGCACTGACCTGTTATATGTCAGTGGCATTGGACGAGGCGCGATAGGAAAACAGACCTTGCCAAAAGAGAAATGCTCCCAAGCTTTACCGTAAATAAAATAAACGCTGGAGACACAGTACGGAAGAATGTCAAGCACGGCCATGGCTATCAGCTCCCCATCTAGCCGGTATAGTTGATGGTATGATCCATACTTCTTTGGGAGGTTAGCTGGTGGTGGCGACGGGTAAGGAATATCCTCAGACTGCAAACTGGTCAACCTTGAGAGGGACGAAAGTAGGAAGTCGCAAACCAGGAGTGGAGTTGTTACAAGGAATTTCTCAAACCCTTGGGGTGTATTCTTAAAATCGTGGTGGATGTCACGTTGGTAATTGACAAAAAGCTTGCATTTCTCCTCAGTAAATGAGGCAGATTCGAGCTCAACCTACGTTACTCAGAGTCAGACAAAGAACCACTGTTAAAACAGAGTGAACAGGCAGGCCCGCACTTCAAACCTGTGAGCAGGGCGTTCCTCGGAGTGGCATGAGACTTCTGCAGCGTGAATGGACTCAGTGAAATCAAATGTCTGTTCTTTGCCTTTCGATTTGAGCTTGCTAGATAGATCCTTATTCATCATGCCTTGCCATACGGCAATAGAAAACAACTCACGTTGAATTTATCCCTTCACCATCATGGCCTCTTAGCACATATCGGTTCCATCTGATCCACGTCACTCATGAGATCATTCGCAAAAAGGACGAGAAACCAACCGATTTATGAGCTTGCGATGGCTTTTCGAAGGTTTGAATGCGAGTGCGTCAAGCCTAGAGGCGAAAAACATGAAGTAAGCATCCTACTCAATGACCGAGGATCGTATCAACTTGATGGTATATTGTGGGCAACAAGAAATTCGTAGATTAGGTTTATAACACCAATTTCCTAAGATAGGTTGTGAAAATTGAACGAGTATATTCATATCGAACCTCACACCTGAGCGCCTCCAGCCCCTATCTATCATTTTTTGGTATGCCTATGCAACACGTCCAGGGGACTCAGGCTTCCCCATCCCTGTACAAGAAAAGTGTAAATACCTGGCAGGTCAACCTTGATGTATCTAAGCCGGAAAGATGATGGTTTGTTCTGTCTTGAGTTCGTTCGCCTGGTGGAGAGCAGTATCCACAGGTACTAGAATTTCGACCGTATGGCACACCCAATGATTTGATCTGCTCCATTTAATTTTCTGTGGGAGCAAGGTGTTGTCCAAGGACCATAGATTTGTTAATAGACACAAAGGAGAAGTGAATGGTTGGTTCACAATTGATCTGATCTTCTGATGGTGTTCTGATCTATACGAGAGAATTCTTATAGCTATTTCTACTCTGCTCTGCGCTAGCCCTTCAACTCAGCGATATACCCTATTAAGCACTGTCCTACGCAGCGCACATGACAGTTGCTGTATATGAGAAATGAGTTTTGCGATTCTTTTGAGAGTTGTAGATTCTGATACAAAGCATCAGGGTAATGTAAGGAAAGCCGTGGTTTTGTTTTTTGGTTATTTATTAAAAGAGACTAGGGCTGAGCCTCTGAAGCTCCACACAACAAGGCAGCTGGGCAACAGCAAACCGGATACCGCCATCCCTTCACCCTACACCTAGAACTAATAGGCAGGAGAGAGCTATTTGGACGACTCCTACAATGCAGAACAGGACACAGCTACTCAGGGGAATACTACCAAATGCTCTTCCCTCAGCATACCCAGCATACCCATGTGGCGAACCAATACAGACACAAGAACATGTTATCCAATCCTGTCCTATCTATGAAAGACATTGCACTGCCCTACGCAAAGTGTCACAAACGCTATACCTACCTGACCCCCTTGGCACCAAGGATGGCATAAAAACTATGACATCCTTCCTAGAAAAATTCTGGAGCCTTCACGAAGAACGGCCACTCCCCTCCAACACAATCCACACGCCACATTACAGACAAGCCTCTTACGGACTTCATAGGGACCGAATCTCAAACCCCAGCTAACAAGCCTCGAAAATCATTTCATGTCATTGATAAACATCCTTGAACCACTTATCACGTACTAGTACATTACTCCCTGGAGGACCCAATTACTTCACCACCAACATTAACACCCAATTCGGAACAACTCCAGCCGACCTCTCCTGAAGCTTGGGTGTAGTCACCAGTGTGCCGCTATGTATCTCACCCACCGCGTCTTAGCACCTGCTTGCCTGTTGCGGTACACAAATACAGGGTTCTTTCTCTCTCTCTTGCCTCTGAAGCCCTAATGAATAAGTAATTCAATTGTCACCTGATTGGAATGATAAATAGCTTTACCAGAAAAAATTTTCCCTTGTTTTCTCTCCATAACCATGTCCTCCAACAACAAAGTCACTGACCTTACAATATCGGACTCCGACGATGAGATTTCTGATCAGGAGTATGAGGCAGCAAAAAAAACGTCAAGGAGAGGCGGTGCGCTTGGAAAAAGAGCGTGCAGAGCGCCAGGCTAGGAAAGAGACGAAGACAGGCGAAAAGAGGAAGTTGGAGGACGAAAAACGCCGACAAGAAGAGGAGGTCAAAAAGATCCTCCGTAAACTCGAAGAACAGCGCCAAGCAGAGGTCGAACGAATTCGGTCTAAAGCCCAGGCTGATGCAGAACAGCGACAGAAGCATGCTGCATACAGAGATGACAACATAAAACTCATCAAGCGCCCTCCCCTTCCTATAAATCAACGGAAGGCCTTGCTTCCACAGGAGAGCGTTGAGGACCAAGAGAGACAGGAACAACCGGCGCAAGATACGAGGAGGGCTATTGTGGGCGGTCAGAACCCCTGCAAGCGTTGTTACCATCACAGGATCTTGTGTGTCCTGCAAGGTCTTTCGTAAGTTGTTTTCTCTGCCCATACTTTAAACGCTTCATTTTTTCTCCACTAGCAAATCGACTGCCTGTGAGGCCTGTGCCCGAGCCAAAGCAGCTTGTCATCCAATGGAATTGAAGGCCACCAGGAGAGTGGGGCAGGAATTGGTAGAGAAGAGGGCAGGAATTGGTAGAGAGGAGGGCAGGAATTGGTAGAGAGGAGGGCACGAGCTCGCCGTAGTAAGAAAGTGTCCGACGAAGAATGGCAGGACGAGGTACGACGGTTCTATCGTGACATATTAGCGGGGATGCGGAGGATAGCGGACGTGTTGGAGAGGATGGCGAACTTAAAGTCAGGGATTACAGGATCTGTGGATGGACGGAGTCAAGATAGTGAATCGGAAGGACCGGAGAAAACCGAATCTGGAATGGACTAAGTGGAAGAGGATGGAATGGAGAAGTTTGCCCGTAAAAGCCAAATGATTATCATCCAGTCTCCTCCGATTTCGATATTAGAATCAGAATGAGCTATTAGCCAAAGCGGATCGTCATGAGGGAGTACATCAATGGTCTCTGGTAAAACCTTGCTTCACTGATCTGTGGAGCTATCCTGAATGTGGTTCTGGCCAAAACGAGAGCTGTACATGTCTGTTGATAGTAAAATGTCATTGCTGTTATGCTTCCCCAAACACTTGTTACGTACTAAGAGCTGTTCAAAATCCTTCTCTGCCGCACAAGCTACGCTCCAAGGGGTTCCGACTTCTCACAGTACAGGATTTTAGGAACGCACAAGTCACGTAAATTTCTGATAAGATGAGAGAATCGGGTATGTAGCAAGAATCACGGTGAGAATGTTTTAATAGTGATAAAATGTCGCAGACTTTGACATTGTATTTGAACAGACGAGGGACTTGATCCAACTCTGATTTATAGTCGTGGTCCAGGGCTGGTGATTGTGAGAGCCTTTTGCCAGATGCCCATGCTTTCTTGGTAAAAGGAAGAAGTCGTCACGCCAATCGGTGATCGATCACCACCCAGTCAGATGTACCAACCGATCGTGACATTCGCAGTGGCTGGTGCCGTTTCTCCAGGATAGTCTCCAATGAATGTCTCATTCCCATTCCGAGGAATTGCTCTACATCGAAGGCCATTTCTGGGTCTCATCCTTTTCCTAGTTAAACAGTTACCTCTCATCTCTGGACAACTTTTGTAATAGTGAGCAAAGGAGTAAAGGATCCCCAAACATCCGTGACCAATTTGTTGCAGAGTAGATCGAGACATCACCCATGGAATCATCGAAAGCGTCCCAGAGTATGATTGACTCCAGACCAAATGCCAACGACAACACTCCAGTGAGTTGAGATAGCAGTTTCTACAGTGTCCTTTACACCTTTTCTTCTCTTAGCAACCAAGTAGATTAGATAACCGCCATAAACAAGGAATCCATGCCGCCAAAAAGCTTCGAGACCAGCGCAAAGATGGGGCTAATCGAAGAAGACCATGGGACAACCGAAAACGCCTTTATAAAGGAGTCGCATATTCAAAATCGGCATCTGATTCAGAACAAGACATCCCAGGAATGAAGACGTTAACGATATAGTATTCCTGTTGCAAACGGTAGGCGGAGGATCATGGATTTTTTGTCGGATTTTCGACTTGTATATATAATTAGTCAATGCATTGCGGTAATGATACAGGATAATAAATCTGTTGATTCCATAGTTGAGTATCGGATTTGCGGTAAAGGAAAAGCATACATTTCTCAGATACTACCACTTTCAGGTTTGTCAGATGCAGCGACAATCGCTTCCAGATTATACTGTACATTTTTCCTGTACTTTGTGGCGAGATCAGCGGCAGTTTTAACTCCATTATTCGAACTCAAAATTTCCTCCAAGCAATGATTGAGCTCGAGTATCATTTCGGTGCATTTGGACTAAGAACTACTGAGCATCGACGAGACAGAATGACACGTGAGTTATAAGGAAGTCGTACAACATTTTTGACGATTCGCTCTAGGAGAACAGCTTGTCGCTCGGCATGTGGATTCTCCATGTGAGACTAGGTGGTAACTTTGCAAGACGTTGTAGACCATAATATCAAATCATTACATCACATCTTCTCAGGCTGATAGATAATACAAATGCATAATACTGTCCCAAAGAAATGCCAGAGACATTGCGCGCCTCGACCCAAAAACTGGAGAATCATCACCAAGAAAATCAAGCTAGATAGTTAACCCCACCCATCCCACCTCCCAAATCGTCTATACTCCTGCAAGACACAATCCCTGCTATGTTTTTCCTTCTCTCCATCTTTGTCTTTGCCTTTCTCAGCCCTTTTGAGCATGGAGGCTGAACTCTCACGTCTCGATGCCTTTGTTGGCGATTCATATGCTACCGATCCTAGTCCTCCTGGTCTCAAAGGACTAGGCACTACATCATCATGTCCAGAGGCTCTTCTTCCAGGTCTATCAAAAGTCCTGAAACTTTCATTGCGACTTCCTCCACTTACACTTCCACCTACACTGCAGCTTTCCTGTTTCTTCTCTTTGTCTTTGGTCGGCAATGATAAGCGATACCAGCCACCCAAGTAGGTTAAAGCAATCAGCTGCCATTCCAGTACCCTGGAATCACCTCTTATGTCACCACTTGGAGGCGTGTGTTGATGGTCCTCTGTGGCAATGTGTATCCAGCCGACAACACACCGTTCCTCCGCCGGTACATCGGTGTCCTTGACGACAGGCGCAGAGGAAAGTGAGGATGAAGACACGGCAGGTCGGGTTGATGAGAGGGAAATATGAGATGACTGCACAGGAATACGGTATTGAGCATATGACCACTCTGATTCAAAGTACTTAGGCAGTGGAAAAAAAGGAGCAAGCGGCGAGAAAGCTGAATGTCGGTTTCTGGACCTAAAATTTAAGGACTTGCACGCAAGTAACTGACACTAGACTTACGATGTTCCGGAAAGTCCTAATGAGAATACATGAATGGTTCCTTTGTCACTCCATACACACACCTCCCTTTCGTCAGGCCTGAATGAAACACCATAGATTTCAGCTTTATCTGTTCCCCGTCGTAGCTCTTTGACTTTTGCCCCTGTAGAGGTGTTCCATATCCTAATCAGGGTTCCGTTAGAAGACGTCGTAGCAACGAGTCTTCCTGAAGTTGTCAATGACAGTGTCGTCAGAGCTGTAGAATGTGCAATGATTGGTGTAGTAGACTTGAGAGTACTCAAGGTCGCCGATGGAGGCTTCTGCGGCACCGGCTTGGTGCTCAGCGGTGGGTTCCGCGACCTGGATTCTGGACATGGTGGTAGATGAAGTAATTGAACATGCCCCAACTGTCTTCCTGCAGTGGCAAGCAAAGTTGATTTGGGAGCCGTAGCCATAGCCAATAGCCCTGGTGCCATACCTCAGTTTTGAGTTGGGTGCTTGTCAGTGTCACTTACCCCTAGGGTTATCACCCGTCTCAAACTCAGTATGCTTCTTGATACCTCCAGCGGGACCACCTATTTGAAATACAACCACTCTCCGTCTGAGAGCAACAGCTAACCACCCCCTACGACATGCCAGCCCTCTGACTTGAGACTTGAACTCCAACTCAGCGACTTCCTTACCGAGTGCATCGTCCCAAACGACCACTTTGTTCGGGGGGTATAATGGACTCCTTCCCCCACCGACGAGGAATAGAAGGTTGGTCGTGTGCAGGGGTAAGACATGAGATAGCGTTCCATTGGACAGTTCTACAGCAAAAAATGAATGCAGCTGTAGGACGAGAGACTATCGGTTCAAACATACCCCGTTTCCGGACGAGCTCCAGGGGCCAACTCCGATATACCGCAAAGCCCTCATGTGTGGATGCTGCGAATACGGTGGCGTCTGCATCAAAGCGTGCGTCGAGGATGTGGACGGGCCTCGCAGAAGATATCGAGTGACGTGCCAGATTCATGGGGTATTAGGAGGACATGGTCAAGTGAGGAGTGCTGACATGTCTAAATTTGGATGAGCTTATATACGAAGATAGCTAGCTACGCTACCACATACACCTTGTAGCATTCGTTGATTAAAAAAAATAAAGTGCGTATCCCAGAACACGAGGACCGGAGAAAAGAAGATATATAGCATAACGAGCAAACAGTAGGTAGCGACTCAAATCAAGAGAAGATAAAAAAGCTTAGATGAGTCCAAAATTAAAAACGGCGCATGCCTATGGACACGTTCCCGACTGTCATGAAGCCAGCCAACCTGGTATCAGACCTTTGATCCTCCTGCCAACCTCATGCTCCCAGCACTTGTAATATTGGTCGGATTCCAAGATTTTGGTGGTCGCAGATCTACATGAGCAAGCCTTTGTCTGACAGCTCTAAACTCCATTTCCTCCATCTGGTTCTGTGCCAGCAGCGCAGCTCGAGCTTCTGCTTGTCTCTGTAACTCAGCCTCAGATTCATCAGAAAGATAATCCGTGAATCCCCCGTCTGAAGTTACGGTACCATCGCTCAATGATCCAGACCCAATGCTTGGGCCATCGCTGCTCCCACTGTTTGACTCTCGGTCATCCTCTTCTGGTTTGGAATTCCGGGCTAGTGTCGCACTGACAGAAGATGACTGCTTAGGAGATGATTGCGTTTGCTGACCGGGTGTACTACCAGTAGCAGCAAGCGCGGCAGAACGAGCCATAGGAGATGAAGTCATAGCTGAACGATGCCGCCCAGATGTATCCTGGGTATTTCCTCCAGTCCTAGATGCAACATCTGCATTCGATGAAGTAGCACTGTTTCTCCGAATGGTCGCCACTTTACGCGATGAGGAGGGTGCTAATATCTCACTCTCCAAGCTCCGACTGGCATTGGAAGGCGATGAATGTGACGACTTGGTGCTCTCACTTCTTTTCTCCTTCACGGCACTCGCCCCGGGCTCAGGTTGCCGTTGTCGGTGTCCATGCTGACTCTCCAAGATCGGTGATGACTTTGCAGACGACACACTCCCAGCTGCACTCTTGACACTTCCCAGAGCCGCCGCATTCTGCTTTGGACTTTCTTTGATTCCTTTGGAGGATATCGCGACCGCAGGGATTTTTTCTCTCGATGATGAATTGGTGCGGCTAGTTAGAAAAGGAGGCATAACGGTACCGTTAGCGGACGAAGGCAAAGGTTTAGCAAGGGGTGGTGTAGCACGGCGTGAAGTTGGGGACGCGGCGGCAATAGCATCAAGTACATGTCGAACATCCAGTGGTATGGGAACGTTGAAGACTATATTGACTGCTTTCCAATCCACAGCAGATATCATCTTGAATTCGCACTGCTGGGGTGGTCGACAGCAACCAGGCCAGCCATTATTATTGTTATTAGGCACAGTGTCTTTCCGTTGGACAAAGGCGGCCCACTTGGAATGGGTGAGCTTTGGTGGAGACAATGGAATACAAGCGCACCTTGCACCAACCACACCCATTAAAAGACCCGACTGTGAATGTCTTGAGTAAAATAGGTCGCTACTATCAAATCAACATGCCTTCTGCGTTCCTGAGATACAGAACATCGAAGCGAGGGTGCACGGTGCGGTTTCGGCAAATTTCACGTCTGTGAGGACACTTTGTGTGGGGAAAAACCTTGCACATGGGGCAAAGCTTGACATTGAGGTCGACAGAGCCACATGGATAACACATCTGAGCCTGGAGCAAGGCGAGAGCCTCGAGGCCGGAAGAATACTGTTATTTATTTGATTTCACACACTCCGCACTTGCACAGCCCCGGCTTCTCTCCCTCCGCAACCATGGGCAAGTCTCAGAGCAAACTTTCTGCTGAACAGCTTGCAGACCTCCAGAAGAACACATATTGTGTGTCTACCTCTTTCTCCAGTTACAAATCTCATACAATCACAGTCGACAAGAAAGAACTACAACAATGGTCTGTTTATTCAGCGGATAGCCACATATCAACTTACTCCTTTTCAGGTACAAGGGATTCCGCAAGGATTGTCCGTCTGGCACTTTGGATAGGACAGAGTTCTCGCGGATATATAAGCAATTTTTTCCCTTTGGCGATCCCGCAGAGTTTGCAGATTATGTGTTCGACGTGTTTGATGAAAACAAGAACGGGACTATCGATTTCAAGGAATTCATCTCTGCATTGAGTATCACCAGTCGCGGTGCACTTGATGAGAAGCTAAAGTGTACGTTTTGCCTGCACTTGATACATTGGATCTGATTTTGTTGTTTTGTATTCCTTCCAGGGGCATTCCAGCTGTACGATATCAATAAAGACGGCACGATCACCTTCGACGAGATGCTGCAGATTGTACAATCAATCTATAAAATGACCGGAGAGATGGTCAAGTTACCGCCCGATGAAGACACCCCAGAGAAAGTACGTTTCCTGGCCAGATTTCCCCGACTTGAATCTGTCGTTGCGTCATAGTGTCCATACGCACAGCATTGGTGGAGGCGAAGTAGCAGCTGACAATTTCGTTTTCCAGCGTGTGGAAAAGATCTTCAGAAATATGGACCGGAACAAAGACGCGAAGCTGACTTTTGAGGAGTTTGTGGAAGGGAGCAAGCAAGATCCCACTATCGTTCGGGTGAGTTAAAAATAACGGATCAAAAGAATGACGCACTCAGAGGATTCTAGGCCTTGTCCCTTTATGACGACCTTGTGTAATCTCCAGACGCTCATTCCCCTTGACCTGCATCCCGTTTTGCTTGTATACTATATACTTGCTGACGATGATTACCACGCCCTTATGCTACATTTTGGTGCTTCGAATATCATAACCATGTAATTGTAGGAAATGAAGTGCACACCGAGTCAAAACTACACAGACGGCAATTTGCCGTATCTTCTCAGTACTCGATTCTCGACATCCTCCCCAATCCACTTGTATTGTCCTTCGTCGAACTCGAGGTTCTCCTTTTCCTGTTTGAAGAGTTTGTTGTAATCTTGAGGGACAGCTGGTGCTGCGGCAGCCATATTTGGCATGCCAATCATCTGCTGTAAATCCATCCCAATGTCTGAAAATACAATAAGTGAATGACACTGCGCGAGCGACGCTGACATTTACCTTCATTACCCAGAAGCAACTGATAGACGCCATTCAAACCAAAGAAGTTGAGGAAATACCAAGACAGCGACGAGACCCATCTCGTATCCATGTCAGGTGTTGAAATGCCCCGTTGCATCATTGGTTTAAAGCCGAGCGTCAAAGGGAATGGAAGCTTGGCTACGAAAACAATAACAAGAAAACGATGAGTCATGGAAAACTCCACATGATCTGCAACACCTACTAGCAACAAACCCCGAGAAGAAAAAATTCACCCACCCCATAATTACCATCTGAGGAATCATAATGACCGTCTGGGTCTTGAACTGGCTCATCATATTATCCATCTGACTCGGATCTGAAAACAAATTCGGGGGAAACTCAGGTTCGTCTGACTCGGCACCACTTTTCGTGACTTTTTTCGGAGCTGGTGGACCATCCTTGAGGTAGACCCCATCTGTGAAGGCCTGTTTGAGGTTTTGCGAAATGGTCAAGTAAAAAAGGGGTGCAAGGGGGGAATGTGAAGCGGTCGAGCGGAGAACTTGAGAGCGTGTAAGAGCGTTCCTGCAGTTATTATTCAGATTGTGGCGAAACAAAGGTAATGAGAGGTAATGAAAGGAAAATATGGTATGCAGCAACAAGAAACGTACTTTTCACGAATCTGCGGACGGGTTTGTGACTTGGGTTTGCTTTGAAGCAACAGCAGCACATGATGGCGTAAAACACCAACCAGAATCTGACATGAGGAAAAATTACAAACCTCAGCTGAGATGACTAACACGTATAGCGCACCATGACCAGACTGATGGGAAACAGGACCCAATCCCGGATAGACGGGTCTAAGTACAGTGAAGCTCTGGTTTCAGTGTAAGAGAGCATGTTGGGCAGAGAAAAGAGAATAGACGTACGCGTTGGACATACTGGAGATGTGGATTTAACAGAAGAGTAACCAGCCATCACTTCGGGATCCAAACATGGCAAGCCGCAGCCTCCCTTCCCCTCATGGATACCTCTTCCACGACCCTCTTCGAAACTTACGAGCAGGGTTTCAACCAGCTCATTGAGAGCACACGAGATAAACTCGAGGGCAGTGGAAAAGATGAGGTTGGCGGTGCGTCGGTCCATCCAATCACACCAAGTCTTTACTGACGATCTTTGCAGAACAGCGCAAAGCCTCTCTTAGGAGGGTAGAAATGGACCTGGACGAAGCGGATGAGATGGTATGGTCTCCTTTGACTCAGTCAATCCCCATCCTCCAGGCTATATAATTATCTAGGTTTCCCAAATGGAAATCGAAATTCAGGGGATACCTCAGTCAATCCGTAGCACCTATCACACTCGTCTACGAACGGCCAAAAGCTCGCTCACGACTTATAAGAAGTCTCTAACAGATGCACGGGCAGGATTGGCTCGTGTAGAACTGCTGTCGTCATCTAAATCCTCCCCGGGACAAAGGGAAAGGGAAAGCGGCGAATATTCTAACTCGGATGATCCGTATACGTCAGACCGCTCGAGACTTCTTGCTGGTACGAGTTTACTTGAAGACGGGACGAAAAGACTACAAGAATCGCAAAGGATTGCCTTGGAAACTGAGGGACAGGGTGCCGACATACTAAGGAGTTTGAGAGGGCAACGGGAGCAAATTGAGAACTCAAGGAATGCAGTGAGTTTGCCACGGCTTCCTCGGATAACTAGACTCATGATGTTAGTTATGGCGAGCCGATAGTGCTGTTGATAAAGCATCTGGAACGCTTAAAAAGATGGTTCGGAGGTTCGTACTCTTTTCGAAGGCCTTTTCATTTATCTGACATTATGTATAGGCTGTGGCAGCAGCGCTTAGTAACGTATACGATAATTGGGGTTCTAATTCTACTGATCGCCGTCATCATCTGGGAGAAGCTGAGTGGGTGATTGAGGTTGTCTACCTCCCAGTCTATACTTGTTTATTTATTTGGATTGGACCCAATCTTCTCGGGACACATAGCTTGTTTTCTTCTCCTGTAATTCCGGTCTTACGTGACTTCTTGCACTTTATCATACCA
>Ga0153951_1000058_pt1 | contig 35233 bp, 34 predicted proteins | sample TSNJ035MetaG_FD_102278 | JGI IMG/M metagenome (GOLD analysis project Ga0153951, IMG submission 102278) | Attine ant fungus gardens microbial communities from New Jersey, USA - TSNJ035 MetaG | ecosystem: Host-associated > Fungi > Mycelium > Unclassified | place: USA: New Jersey, Wharton State...
CCTATGCACTACTATATTCCTGTGCCTTTCTCTATAAGAAGTGCACTGGCCTCTCCTCTTGCTGTGCCTTTTGTAGGCTAGCCACACATACCACTTCCTCATCCCTCTTCCTCTTCTTCTCAACTTCAATATTTGGGTACTCCTATTTGAAATGCCCAACTCCAACATCTAAAGCATTTAATCTCTTTTACTATCTTATTTCTCCTTATCCTTACTTCTCTGCTCATAAGAGAGTTGTATTGATCTAGAAACATAGTGCTATATCTCTAGAGAAGTTGGAATAGAAAATGATCTCACTAATGTTATATCTACTGGGGTGCAAGATCTTCACCCAGCTAAACACCTACTGCCTTACTTACTACTGCCCTAATACTATGGTTATACTATCACCCCAAAGAGAGAATCTCTAACCTAAATGTCTTCCTAAGGATGCAGCATTACTCTTCTGCATGTGCAGTCCACAATGGGACTTTAGCACAAGGTTTATAAAGTGAAAAGGTACAAGTAACTACTGGCAATACTACTCAATTAGCAGGTCAGGTCTTAGACATAATACCTAAGCTTAGTACTGTGCTTCCACCAATAGTCTTTAACTGACTATTAAGTCTCCTTAAGCCAAGGGCCCAGCTATGTATGAAGGTAACTAGTAATTGTAATGACCACCAGTCGAGGATCAAAAAGATTATGAGAGTTAAGATGAGTAAGGTCTAAAGTAGACAGTGCTCTAGATGTAGAATCAAGTTCTAGTGTAGTGACTTAGCCTAAGATGACTTAATTACACTCCAAATCTGAGTTGACAAGGAGAACTTGATAGAGTTTCCATTGGATTCTATACACTACTTATACAACTACTATATAGTCTATACACTACTCTCCCATACTCATCATGTGACTTTATCATGTAATGTAACTGTGTGACATCTTGACATGTGACAGTAATATGTGACATTAGTCATGTAACAGTTTCCCACACTCCTTCCTTGTATAGTAAGTCCAAATAAAAAAAGAAAAAGAAAAGAAATATAAATAATAACTTAGCCATTTTGCCAAGTCATAACAGATACTAAATAAGCAGCAGATTAGAGGAAAAGACAAGTATTTAGTATGGCAGAAAGGATTCATAGTAGAGTCAGATACTTGGGAAGGGATAAAGAACCTAGGAAATACAAAAGAAGCAGTTAAAGAGTTTGAAAGAGAGTATTGACAAGACATAGAGGATGTTTAGAAACAAAAAAGAGAAAAAAGAACATTCAGGAGGGAAGAATTACCAGAAAGATTTACAGCAAGAAAGTTATATAAATAGACAGATAAGAGGTATGATAAAGAGTACTGAGCAAGAATAAAAAGGAATTGGAGGTACTGGAAGAAAGAACCAATTAGAGGATAAAAAATAATGGAAATAATCAAGGAAGAAGAAAAAGAAATTAGTTAAGAAGAATCTAGACTTAGAGAGTGGAATGAAGAGAACAATAAAATAGAGAATATCTATAACCCCTACTATAAGTTGTAAAAATTCTTGGAATGAGAAATCTTGAGAAAGAGGTAATGTCATGACTTGGCAAAATGGCTAAGTCATTATTTTATTTTACTTTCTTTTCTTTTTTTATTTGGACTTACTATACAAGGAAGGAGTGTGGAAAAGTGTCACATAATAATATTGTATATCACAAGTCATATGTTAGAATGTTACAAGATCACATCACAAGATGATGTCATATGATAAGTGTGGAAAAGTAGTACACAGACCATATAGTAGTTGTATAAGTAATATACAGAATCAAATAGAAACTCTATTGAGTTCTCTTTGTCAACTCAGACTTGGAATGTAATTAAGTTATCTCAGACTAAGTCACTACAGGTTGCCTTTTATAGTAATCTAGTTTTCAATATGTAGTATACCTGATTGCATGGCAATGTACACAGACCACCTAGTATAGCTATATATACTAGTAGATGTATGGTAGAATACCTTACTCCAATATTGATTGGAACTCCTAGGCTATTCATTGTTCTAACTTAAGTCCACTCTTATCAGAGTACTTAGAGTAGATTAGAGACTGTACTATCATTCCCTTACAATAATGAGGATTAGACATTAATAAAGCCAGGTTGAATAAAGAGAACAGAAATGTTGGTAGAAAAAAATAATTTGAGGAAAAGGATTCAGAAGACCCAGAAAGGGAATGAAAAGGTAGTTAAGATAGTGAAAAAACTAAAAAGAACAGATATGAAAATATTGAAAGATGAGGAATAGACAATAAAAGAAGAAGTGGTTATAAAGGAAGGACAGATATATATGCCAGAGGGAGAGTTGAGAAGGGAAGTGATACAACTGTATTATAACATACCTATGGGAGAATATAGGGGAAGGTGAAAGACAACAGAACTAGTTACACAAAACTATTGGTGGCTAGGAGTGACAAAGGAGGTGGGGAGATATATAGAGGGATGCAATACTTGCTAATGCTATAAAAATAGGAGCAAGACCCTAGCAGGAAAACTAATACCTAATGCAATTCCAGAAAAGCCATAGAGTCATATTTCAGTAGACTTTATTACCAAGCTATCTCTGGCACAAGGTTATAATACAATTTTGGTAGTTTGCAATTGGTTTAGTAAGATGGTCCACTTTATAGCAACTATAGAAAAAATATTAGCAGAAGGGCTGGCTAGGCTGTTCAGAGATCATATCTGGAAGTTGTATAGTTTTCTAGAAAGCATTATATCAGATAGAGGAGTGCAGTTTGCAATAGGAATAATGAAGGAGTTGAACAAGTTGTTGGAGATCCAGACGAAGCTGTTGATGGCCTATCACTTTTAAACAGATGGGCAAATAGAAAGGATCAATCAGGAACTAGAACAGTACCTAAGAGTTTTCATTAACTATAGGCAGGAGCAGTGGCTGGATTGGTTAGGAACTGCTAAATTCACATATAATAACAAAATCCATTCAGCAACAAAAGTTTCTCTATTTAAGGTAAATTATGGTCGGGATCCAAGAATAAGATTTGAAGAGAGAAAAAAGATATTACAAACTTCATTCAGACCATAACTCTGGGAATACTTGACCAATTTCAACAATCTAAATGGTCACTGAAAGCTCTTAAGAAGACCTTTCAAACAGTACCAAAAAAATCTCAAAGAAATCAGTATTCACTGAGTTATCAACAGATCAGTTGGTAATCACCAAGTTACCAGACACTAAACTGCTAATATCTTGGGAACTGCTTGACATAATCATTTGCTTCAATGACCATTGTGAAGCTCTCTTCAATGTGCTTCTTTCAGTCATAAATAGAGCCCAAGGCAATAAGATCCCATGGAGATACAAGGTCCTCAATATTTGCATATGATATTGATCTTTACCCATAGACTATTATCTGTCCTTGAATAGAACAAAGGACTGCCCTAAGATGGTTAAGTTATCTCTATTTCAAGAACAATAGTACTCCTATATGTAGAACAATAGATAGTGATTATATGGTAGGCTGTCCTGGTACACAGACCACCACAATCATGTATTTAAGGACTGTATATCTGAGAATAAACCTCAGACTTAACAACATCTTTTGCTGCTTGTCTAACTTTGCTTTTTTGAGCCCTTTGATTATCAAATCACTCAATCACAAATCAGTAAGTGGCTATTTGTGATAGAAAGGGAAATTCAAAGTGGTAGAAAAGTTTATAGAAAAAATAAAAAGAATTCAGAAGAAAGCAAAAGCAGTACTGGGAAAAGTATAGAAGGAGGTGAAAAGATATACAGATAGAAAGTGAGGAGAGATAGAGGAATACAAAGTAGGAGATTTAGTACTATTAAGTACAAAAGACCTTAAGTGGCAAATGGTAGAAAGGAGAACAGAGAAGTTGACAGAACAGTTTGTGGGATCTTACAGGGTCAAGGGGATTGTCTCAACCAATGCTATAGAATTAGAACTATCTAGTTCTGTTAAAATACATTCTGTAGTTAATGTAAGTCAAGTACAGCTGTACAAGCCTCAAGTAGAGAGACAGAAGAAGGTTCCACTAAAGCCAGTCATTATTGAGAGAAAGAAGAAATTTGAAGTGAAAAAGATACTAAATAAATAGATAGTTAGAGGAAAAGAGAAGTTCTTAGTATGATAGAAGAGCTATATGGCAGAAGAGAATATATGGAAAAGTAGGAAAAATCTGAAGAATGTGAAGAAACTGGTTAAGGAGTTTGAAAGAGAGTATGGGGAAGAGGCCAAAGAAGTAAGGTATCAAGAAGAAGAAGATAACAAAAAGGTGTTCTCAAGAGAACTGCTAGGAAATTTTACAGCTAAAGTACTATGGGGTTAATCAAATAAAAGATACAAAAGGCAGAGGGAAAAAAGATAGAAAGAGAACTGGAAATAATGGAAAAATTTCTCAGGATAAGAAATCTTGAAGAAGAGGTCATGTTATAAGATGATTCCCAAGAAAGAAACTATTTCTTGTGTATTTGTCAACTTGATGGAAAATATTCAAGAATACAATATGGGAAAGATATAAATAGCATGGGAAGGATTATGTAAGATATAGATAGTTTTTAGTAAAGGTCATATGATTGTAGAAGACAGGTACACAGACCATCTAATATCTATATAAGTAGCTGCTGCAATCCAATGGAGAACTTTATTGAGTTCTTTCTAAACAACTACCTTGGTTGAGTTCTAAGTTCTTATGACTGCATGCTAATATATGGGTCTATTCTCCAGAGAAGTCTAGTAGAGGGGACAACTTGGATCAGACCCATTGCCTGAGGATGAGAGAAGCCAGAGCAGGGGTTGGAGCCATAGGAGGAGAGAGTACAGGTACCAAAGGGATATTTTGTGTTACTGGAGATGGAGTAAGGTATACTACCAGTTATGCTAGCTACTAGAGTTGAGTAGTAAAGGTAAAGAGTATGTTGTTGATATTGTTTTTGGAGTTGTTTTGACATTCAGTCAGCTCCATTAGGTAGTGTTACAGGTAGCCCAAAGCATTCACAAGGCCTTGGGGGATTTCCAGCAGTAATAACATCTAAGGAACAGAGCAGAGGGTTGGTGTTGGCAGGGGAGAGCAACCTAAGGGCAGCTGTCTGCTGTGACTATCCAAGGCTCTGTTTAGGAGATCCTATTCTACTGTAAGGGTGACTAGAGCAGGGTAACTCCAGGAGATTCCTCAGTATATAAACAAAGCCTGGAGTACATTACAACTCATCTCTAGGAGATTCCTCAGAGAATAGAATGAGGCTCCTGAAGAGTAATCTATACTATATATACAAGTTCCTCTAGTTATGGAACATCTTAGCAGTTAGGGACAGAAATGTAAAAGTGAGCAACTAATTAAATATGAGATAATTGCAATTTAATTAGTTGCAGGGTTGTTCTAGTGCACTACCACTAGTGTATTAGGAGTGAACTTTGGTGTAGCCCTCTTATAGTACTTACATTCTTCAAAAAAGAATTTTCCTAGAGATTACTCTACTCTGGTTGCCCTTACAAAAAGCAGAAAGGATTGATATTACAAGAGTTTAATCTACAAACTGAAAAACTATAATATATAGCTGGAGTACCTATACAAAGTCTGAAATAGGAGTAGTACATTATAATTCTATAGAAGTAGACAAATTAGGATTTTAGAAGCAAGATAAATAAATAAAATAAAAAGAAAATAAATATTAAATAATACTAAATTTTCAGTATATGGCAATATGCCATAATCTTATCTTATCTAATCTACATTTTCTACAGTATATCTATTTATGACTGTTTCTTGTCCAAATATAGATATACAAGTTCTTAACTTCATTATGTCTATAACAGATCATAACTGTCAAGCTCTACTAAAGACAGAAAATGACAAGGAATAGAGAAGCTCTCTATGATAGAATTGTAGTGTCATTCTGGACTAGATGTAGAATAAAAAGAAATATATTGAAAAAAAGACCAGAACAGAATTGCTAGGTTGAGAACAAGACTAAAGGGCATTGTATATACTGAATTGTATTTAAGTCAACTAGAGGGATCAATCTAGAAGAGAGTGTCTTCTGGGGGGAAAACCCCAGCAATAGAATTAGTCTTAAAAAGGTAATAGTGTTCTAGGAGAACCTCTGTGTCACCACTTAGCTGATCCAGGTGTCATAGTATGTGACAATAACAGAGTAAGGGTAAAGGTAGTCATTTATTTATCCTATGATCACCATTTGTGGGCCCTAACTAGATACCTACCTCAAGAGGCAAGATATGTAAAAGAGAGTAAGAGATATATTGAAATATGAACAGGGGAGGTACCAAGGGCAGGCTAGTTAAACAAACAGGTAGTGAGTACAAACTAACTACACTATATATACCTATTCTTCTTCATGTAATGTAGCTACCAACATCAGTATGTCAAACAGGATGATCTCATCATTATGCATCACAAAGGCTCACATGACATCCAAAAATCCAACAAGATATGTTATGATCTACCACAGACATAACAAGACCACTCCTCATCCTCATACTCCATCAACAATACACCTCCTATTGTATAGTCTGATACATCCACCTCCACTCTCAGCTCCTTGTCTAAATCCAGCACCACTAACATTAATTTGGTCATAAAGATTCTCTTTGGATTCTCAAAGGCTTTCTCCTGCTCTATTCCCCAACTACTTCTTGTTCTTCTTGACCAACTAATGCAAAGGTTCGGCTATGATTATTCTGACACCATTTCTACAAGCTGTGTCAAGCTTCTCCTCAAAACAGAATGCAGATCAAATTTGTGGATCTTGATCCTTGCAATGTTGTAATTATTCAGCATCTAGAGCCAAGCTTGCTTATGCCTATCAGGTCCCTGTCAAAAGTCAGCAATCCATCTCACAGTATCTATTCTACAAAAGAATTTTTGACTTCCAATTTCAATTCTATGCCCTTCTTGTTGAAATGTACTTTCAAAGTAATGTAATTGATGTCCTGGATCGGCAAAGAAGGACCCCCAGCATCTTCAAATTGATACAAAACACCAAAAAAATCACACATAACCAATCAGATAAATCTCCTCCGCTTCATTGACCTGCGCACTACATATTGAGCAATTATGTCTTGAAAAAGAAAGAGGACAGAAGCCAAATGATAGAGGCTGTGAGAGTGGTGAGTGACATAAAATCTCTCACCTCTCGGAAAGCGACAGATCCATGCAAACCACTCTTTCGATTCTCCCTTCTAACCATCTTTCAACGTCCACCCCGAGATCACAGTCATGCATCTCAAGGTGCTTGAGTCGCTTCACGCTACTGTTCCCTCCTAAGCTCAAATCATTGATACTTCCACCCCATCCACCACCGAGTCCGACGCTGCCGGAGTCTGGGTTCCTAGATTCAATGGCCACCACCAACTTCGTTATAACTTCCGATCCACCCATTCCATATCCAGCGCCATTTGGGCTACCGCCACTGCCACTACTACCATGACCGTAATTACTACACCACCCGCGCAGCATCAGTACTTCCAAATTAGGAGCTAGCCAGTTATTCCCATTTCCTGCACCACTACCTCCAGCACCGCCAAGACCACTTCCATCATCTTCATTATTGGCCAAGCAATCTAAGAGCGCTTCAAGTGGCATTCCTCCAACTTTGAGGACACGCAGATGAGGCACATGAACAAGAAGCGCGCGCCAGGACGGAGTAATACCAGTAAGTGAAGGGACATAATAGTGATACATTGCATGTATGTTCATATGCGTATGTATGTGAGGGTGATTAATCAGTGACGGACCGGCCGGAAGAATGAATGGGTGAGATGGGGAGAGAAGATTGGGACTTGGTGGGGTATCGTATCCCAATGAGAGCTCCTCAAGTTTTATATCCCCGATCGCTCCAGCTGTCAATTGAGTGAATTGAGAAGGCAGGGGATTGAATGTGCTGAGTGCAGCTGCAGACCGAGTTAACAGGCCTATAATGACGTCCTCTGCACTCTCCCTTGGATCGATGGACAAACTCAGCTTCTTCAATTGTGGAGTACTCAAGCAATCAACTAGCTGACTGAGAAGCCAGTGGCCACCTATCCTGACCTCTGTCACTTCTCGTATGACCAACGACGCCAGAGGCAGGACGTTAGGCAACACGCCCTGAAAATACAGCACCAACGACTGAAGGTGCGGGTTGTGCGAAATCATGAAACGTATGCGATCGAGGGGGAGCGCAGGACTGACTGGAGCACGAAGGTTGAGGTGTCTGAGATGCGATAGAGAAAATATCGGTGAAGACCACCGGAAGGGAACCTGGTGAAGAGTAAGAGACATGAGGGAAGGGAGGAATGGTGGCGATCTTGGTCCTGGAGGCACAATTGGAGCATTTGGAAGCCATGGCCAGTCAGAAGAACAACCACCTTCCGAACTGGATACCTCAAATTCTTTGAGCAGTGGAGCTGCACCTGATAACTCATGAGAAATCCGCCAAGGATCAATCGCATTAACTGACCATTGATCGAAGTAAGCGCCGTCATGGCTTTGAATGCTTTATCGTATCGAAATACAAACCTCTCCCAACGTGGCATTTGTGCAACCAAGTAATAAAATGCGATATGTGCCCAATAAACATTGGGTTTATGAGAGAGATTTGGAAAAACCTCACGAAGTTCATCAGAGTGTGGAATACTTGAGATAGAGCCATTGTGCAATGCAAAGCTTGGCCATGAAGTTGCCGTACTTCCACCAAATCCGTATGATCTCCGGCCTCTCCGCCTCTGTGCGTCAATATGGAAGTTGAGACATGGATTTGAGAGCATACACGGATGCTCGACTGTACGCAAGTATATTTCGATATCTAGAGGAATATTATGACCCGAGCGTTCGAGCCATAACCTGATGAGTTCTGGAGAAGATGTTGGTGTCGTAAATAGCCGAATCTGTAGGTATAATATAGTGTAAATGCAGTGGCGGAAAATAGGAGACGTAAGAGGCACAACTCAAATTCTCATGCAGTCTCAAAGACAACACATGGCCTATTACATGAGCAGTAACGCTCATTGAAGTGCCAATGCAATGTATCATGATAGAATGATAGCGATCCGACGATAACCAGGATACTGACCTTGGCCCAAAGCTTTGGTGTGCGAAGAGCCAAACTTCTCCACGAAGAACATACAGCTGCGAGCACCCATGCACAGGCCTCGTGGCCCTCAAAATGCCACAGAAAAATTTCTCGCAACAATTCTGCTGGGAGTCGGCGGGCAGGACTTAGATACGATCTGGTTGCAACCTCATCTTCCTCTAACTGGATCTTTTCTTCCGTCATCTTCATAATAGAAAGCTTGGCTTCGCCTATAAACTCTGTCAATGCCATTTCTGCGCAGGCGATCTTAGCAGCGAGGGTCTGAATCGAAGTACAGGTGGATTCAAGGTGTAGTTTCGCATGGCGAAGGGTCTCTACAGTTGGTGGCTCTGAGAAGGATGTCGGGGGAACGGGCATATCCTGAACTTAGGAGACGAAAGGGTATTTGACAATGTGCCCATCCCTATTCATAGCAAAGCCTTTCAAACTCCGCGCAGGGCATCTCCGAGTATAATTGTCATATGAAGAGAAGAAAGAACATACAACCATACAAAATTTTACTTCTTATTTGCGGCTTCTATAGCATCACCGTTCTTGCACGCTATAATCTTGATCCTTTGGGCATTGACTATCTCATTCGACTCCATTTTGAAAGTTGGATTCTTAACGATGAATGTCCAGACATCGTCGCACAGTCGATATGTATGCAGATGACCCTATGGATACTAGATGACTGCTTGTTAAAACTGAAGGTGACTGCATTTTTATACCTTGAGAGTAGTCTTGGTTTTGACTTGACGCACCATCGTATCTGCCAGTGATTTATCAAACTGCCTCAACGAACCGAATATGTGAGCATTTGATTCTGCGATGGTACTATCATACACCAACCTGCTGCAAGACCTTCATCGCTAACTGTGGGGTAATGACACCACTTGTAATCAATTCGTCTAGGGAATCGGTCAACGCCATGCCAATCCTAGAAGCATTGCCCAGGATACCAGCTGTCAGTCAGCTAGATAAATCTTCATTGGGGAACCCGAACTTACGATGATCCACGGTAGAATTCGTAGTATGCTGAAGCCATAAGAGAAGATTAAATGAGCTACCAGTTGAGCCTCGGATGACGCTAGGCCAGAGGATGGATTAGCAGAGCCCGCAAGTCCTCTGTGACAGTGTGACATACGTAATCTCACAGTCTAATCCCGATCATCATAGATCTGACATCGTCACCCCAAGACAATCTCTGACAGCATATTGAAAGAACCTGTGTTGTCTTGATGACACATGGAACAGGTGAATGCCCAGTTATGCTTGCTGGACATAGCGATTGTCTTGACATAGATAGGTTTCACAATAGATAGGTTTCCTGCGAATTAAATAACTTGTAAACTACTACTCCCCACTGCTATTCACACATTTCTTGGTTAAGATGATTTACTGGGTGAAATAAAATGTGATATCTTGAACCACAGTATGGTGCTACCTTTTGGCACTATCTTCACAGAGTTCCTCAGGTAAATGTCAGGATAACATAATAATATTCTTGGATCACTAGGACTGGATGACAAAGACTAAGTGCACAAAGAATTATGAACTATAATAAATGGTCTCAGACATTACCCAGTGTGGTAGACGACTGATATTCACCTATAATAAATGGTCTACAATACACAATAAGACAGAATATGCATATAGGAGAATCATAGCTCACCTCAGACATTACCCAGTGTGGTTGACGACTGAGTGAGCCTACAATAAAAATAGCTATCTATGCTGATTTGGTTGTTTCAGATTTATAATAATAATAGAAGGAGAAAATAGTAAAGAAACAACGTCATAACGATCAGTCCTGTCCAATACAAAGCAAGATAAATCAAGACATGCCTAGGACCAAGTGACAAAAATTGATCACACTTTAAGTGCGAATGATGTAACTATTTATATGACCTGCGTACAGAAGTAGTTATGGAGATCAAATAAGTCAAAATGTAGATACCAAATAATAGTGATAAGCTGAATATGCTCCAATATATCTTAACACCTCAATCAGCTTCAATGGTGCCAATCAACTTCACCTGGTGAGCATACATGCAGTAGAGGCATAAATCTATGCTCCAGGCCCTGGAGAATTTGAAGGCCCCTCTAACCTGGATTCCCTGCTACCCGTTGTCATTATTCCTCCTGTTCTAAGCCAACTATTATGATCTCGACGCTGGAAACCCAAATCATTGATTGTTGTTTCCTGAAAGCGTTGCTGACCATTAAACTGGAGGTCAGGATTCCGAAGGTTCAACATCAAGCGTGAGACGGCCAGAGACGAAATTCTGATACACACAGACGTCAATGATGATCTGGGATGAGACACTGGCTGCTTCCCGTACACACTCATAGTTGTGGCCACCATTGCTCTTCTTAGAGGCTAGACAAAACTTTGGTGAAGTGGACACCCTACGAAATGAAAACTCACTCTAGCCAACTGTCAAGTCACAATGTCAAATAATGAAAACGAACTAAACGTTGAACACACCATCAAACATATGATGTTGCTAACATTCACCACAACCATTATACTATCGAACGGATGGTCACATTGCAGGTTGACATGTTCCTGAGCCCAAACTCACCCAAAATACATCGTACCTAAAGCATGTATTAGCAATGTCGGTCACTGGTATGACTTAATCATGACTTTATACATACCATCTCGTACGATCTGAGACAGCAACCCAATTCCTGCTCCGCGTGGTAGTGTCAAGGTTTTATAAAGCGTCATTCCAAAAACCAAAATGTCGAATATTAGCTCGCCAATATAAACTATGATGAAGTCTACAAATAGTATTGATCTCCCAAGTTCAGGATCGGAGACTTCAATTAGGGACAAAGAAGAAACGCACGTTGAGCCCTGAATGAGGTTAGTCAAAACTCTGTATCCGAGAATACGTTCCACGGACTGATGTTTGTCTAGTCCCGCCGCGCAGCCAAAATTTCTTGGTATGACGACAGTGTCACTCGGTTTACCAAGAATTACCGCCCACTATCTTCAAATAAGTTGCCTTGTTTTCGGTCTTTGAGACAGTAGACATACCACAGCTAATCCAATGATCGAGAGACAGACGACCAGGTAAAGTGCCGCAACCCATGCTTTACGTTCGTATAGTGCATAAATTCGTATCACCATGATACCTAACTCAAATTCAGTCTGCAGATATTGTGCTGCTTGTGTACAAACAGGCAACGAAAATTTGAATCATCAAAATAACCCATTCATGATAGGTCAGAAGGTGATGGCACCTGTGCATTGAAAACTATAGTCAGTTTGATCACGCTCCTTCGCAGGATAGAGGGCATCCGTACGTCTAGTACATTCGCATGAGGTATTGACTGTACCGCTCACGGAAGACTCACCTCTACATTTCCCGCGAAGAAAAGCCGGACAACAATAGGAATGTGAGCTGCAACTGTAAAATAGCGATTCAGGAAGAATAAAAACGATGTCAAAGTCAAGTTATTGTCCTTCCTAGACTCAGGACCATGACTGTCGCTGCAGTCTTCAGAAATGAAAAAACTTCGGAGTCGCTTCGGCCAAAATCTCTCTATTTCGGGTGCGATCGTCAGAAAATACTCGTGAAAGACGAGAGCTGACCGGATTCTAGATCTGTAAAGAGTATGCTGAAAGATTAGATGGAACGCACTTGTCGATATAGCTCCTAATATCCAATTGAGCTGTCTAGGTCATGATCAGACATGGCTTCCTCGCTTTGCCTTTCAGTCCGGGATCACAAACTGGGTGGCCCCGACCTACAATCTGGAAAGAATTAGTCACTCACAGAGACTTATAGTCCGCCAGCGTTAGCATTTTAGCATGCAAAGTCCCGGATGTGCGAGCGACAAGCTATCGATAGTCGGCGAAAAGGCAAAGACACTGAGGATGGCGATCAGTCGAACAGAGAGATGCTGTGTAATAGCCCTACTATTCTATATCAACAAGATATCCACCTAGCAACTGGCTCTAAAATTAATGATGATATCGCCAGCAGATTTCAATCTTTTTTAGTGACAGAAGTGCCCCCACGCAGCCCGATAAGCCGACTACCAGAAAAGCCTCAGGTTCCAACTCATCAGCACATGTGTTCCAATCTGAAACGATAGAAGAATAGTGGCATCACTCAGGGACGGCAGCGTTCCGGTATCGGTATACTCCGGTGCAGCACAGATTTTAAAAAGTACTATCATAGAGCCAGATATTACTCCATCCACTGTTCGTGAGATTGCGGCTTGATTTCATCAAGTTAATCGATATAATTTACATGTTTGGTGCAGGTTTTCACGGAAGAAGTTACGACCAAAATATTATCAAGCCTTTGTTGCCAGGATAACTTACAAAGCAGGTATGTATCTTGACATGAAGTTTCATTAGTATAATTTTGGATGATCTTGACTATCCAGATACCTCAGGCGAACTTGCAGAAAACAAAGACCAAGCTTCGGCAATGATTGATTATGATGGACTGTCTCGAGACAATGTGCCCCAGAACAGTCATGTATTTTCACGTACATCATTACCAAAACTCACTAGAAGTCTCCGTGAGAGCGGGAACGCTGGGCGGGTTCAAGGACATCTCGTCGAATATATCTGGAGTGATCCAAGTGGTAGATTTAAAACCTAGTGAGCAATGCACGTGTCTTGATGAACGACATTTATAAACAAACTAGAGTTACTGCGCTATCTAGTAGGGATTGGGTGTGAAGTGAAGGTAGTAGATGAGTGTTCAGAGTCAAAGACTGTGAGTTCAAAGGGGTCTTCACCGATATGTTTAATTATCGATCATTTGTTTACATCGCGAGTTTGTGCGATTTGACCCGAGCTTGATCATTTCGACGCCTGTCTATCCTGACCTCACTTGCCATGCATGAATTATAATTATATAAAAAGTCCCTTGACCGGCTGCGGCTTCATGGTTCCTGAATTCAGTGGCGATGACACGCCGAGTGACTACATATTGAGAACAAAGTATTTACGCAGATCAAGGTTCCATCAGAATGGAATCAATTCATATTCCCTCCCCTCCTTCTTCAGCAACCCCTCAATAATCTTCATCCCTTCAAGCACCTTTTCTTCTTCCAACCTCCGTCCAACAACCTGAACGCCCAAGGGCAGACCATGCATATCATCTGCATTATACATCGCGTATTGTCCAGACTCTATGGCATTAGCGGGTTTGAAGCTTTTGGGTAGTACATCCAGAGCAGCATCAACCTTGGTAATCGGAAGGACTCCCGCGGTATAATCCAACTAACATAACATCAACAAGTTGCGTCGAACGAGTGTCAAGTGCTTACAATATTGAACAAGAAAGAATAACCGCAAGCCCTCCATCCCTTCTTCATTCCACCATGTGGCACCGCAGGAAGCGAATTTGGTATAGTCAATACAAAGTCGAGATCCTGCGCATCCCAAAATTCAAACCATTGTCTTTTATAAGCCTCACGCTGAGCGATCAGGCGCCAAGTTTCCTCTGTTGATTTTGCCGTAAAGCCATCGATAAGTCCTGCGCAGACTTGGTCACGTTGAATGTGTCTGACATAGAAGGCATAAATCTTGCGCAGGAAGTTGGGTAAACTCAAGACTCTGAGAGCCTGAGAGACGCCTGGGTCACTGGATTCAAATGTTACAATTGGTTGTGTGCTCATACGTCCTACAAACAAACATGAGAGAAAGGCAAGAGGTCAAAGAATGACCAACCTCCTTCTGCCATAATGAGCTGCGAACCGATTCGAATGCCTTCATAAGGACTCGGGGGAGAGCTATATAACACGACAACTGTATCAAGATGAGCGTCCAGTTGAATGGTATCTGGGCACGCACATATCGAATACTTCGTGTCCGTGCTTCTTCAATACATCAACAACGGTGTCCAGTGCACGTGCACACGCGGGCGATATCTCCACGAAGCCTTGGAACACGAGACTCATTGAATCATGCCATCAGCAACATGGCTGTCACTCACCATCACTTCTCATGACACCCCATCTCAGTGGCCTGTCCACTGGTACGCTATATGACCTCCATGCCAGAGGCAAACACTATTCAACAATATATGTTATATCCATGTCCATCGAGTCACTCGTGAATGCTTACCAAATGATCATATTTCCAAGGCTGCATACTAACAACTGCCTTCCAAAAATACTCCAGATCTTCCAAGGTTCGCGCCATCGGCGAATGCACAGCCGGCACACCTGTTTGACCTGGGACACTAGTCGCATTCCCAGTCCCAGGGAAGCGCCCAACAGATGCCTTGATAGAATAGATGCCCGAATAGTGAGCCGGGACACGGACGGATCCAGCTACGTCTGTCCCAATACCAATCCTTGAACCTCCATAAGCAAGGAGAGCAGCCTCTCCGCCTGTTGATCCGCCAGGAGAATGTGTCTTCTTGTGGGGGTTCAATGTTCGTCCGAAAACGTCATTGGCGGATTCGAAGGAAAGCAGGGTGATAGGAACATTGGTCTTGACAAACGGAATAGCACCGGCGTCGCGAAGGAGGCAGACAAGCGCAGAATCTTTCTGAGCAGGCCTTCCGACCCACGCAGAATATCCAATGCAGCTGTCATATCCTTGAACAGAGACAGTCTACAATATTGCTATCAGCAAACCGCTCAAAGTAGGAGCAATAATCTCACATCTTTGAGACTGACTGGGACTCCGGCTAAGGGACCGTCTCTCTTGCAATCTTGAGCATTACACCTTGCTGAAGTTATCAGGATCTCCGTCAAGCAATTGGTATCGACGTGGGCCCTGATGGCCTTGCACATGTACGTTGAGAGGACGTCTATAGGATTCAAATGTCCCGATTGGACCTCTGCAGCAAGCTGTGCTACAGATTTGCTGAGAAGAATTAAATCGTCTTTTGAGATGGGTCTATCCATGTCAGGATAGCCCACCTCCTGTATGAGGGCGTTGCGTGCATCTTGCTTAGTTTGACTGCATCCCGATTAGGGATCTTAAAAAGTATGTATATCAGATTAGTAGTCCACTGACCAGTATTTCCGGTGGGCAAAATAGGAGAACATAGGAAGGAAGATCAACCTCTTGTACTGACCATTGTCCCAGGATGCCTCGCATTCTGGAACGATCCCACGGCATTACATGCAATCGGACGAATTCATTTTCACACGAATGATGAATATAAGGTCGAGTTGGCTTTTAATTTGATCATCCAACGAGAGGGTACATGCGGCGAAAGCTAACGAGCTGCAACTATAGTTTGTGTAATCTTGAGGCATAGAAATACATCTTTTCAGTGTCCACCCACTCTCACCTTCTTCCCCTCAAGGCCATTGTTACGATCAAACCCTTCGTTTTGAGAATTAAAGGAACCGAAGAACGGAGTAGCTGGGCTTAAAGTCGACGGTGTTTGTGAAGAATAAGTAAGCGTAGGAGAAATTAAGGATGGGGAAGGCTGATTATCCATATCGTAGGAGTTCTGGTTGAGACTAGTCAAATTTGAGCCGTGTTGAAGTTTCGAATGGAGTTTATTGCCGACTTCGCGTCTGAAAGTTTGTTTCTCAAGATTCTCCTGGTAATCATGCTTGTCGTGACCGCTTTGACCCATGACTGCAGTAGCCGCGTGCTGCGGAGTTCGCGGGCCTGTGCCGGGGACACTCATGCTGCTGTGTTGTTGGTGACGCTGGTGTTGGACTGGAGTAGGTCGATGAGGAAAAGTTGTGCTACGAACATGTTGATTATGACGTTGATCAGTAACGGTAACCGAGTTAAATTGGGCATTAGGAGGTAAAACAGGAGTATGGAAAGGTCGAGAAGGCTGCCTAGCGACCTGTGTGTTGCGTGTGTTCGACGATCCTCGAACAGTCATGTCTGGGTCCTGTTCTCCAATGCCTTGGATGGGAACCTGGCAGCGGTCGTCATGTCCTCGGGTTGCCGCAGCGTGGAATTCGTCCTCGTTCATTATTGAAACAGGCTCGATTTCCGACAAAGTTGAGGATTGGGTCTTACGATCCAGACTAATTGCTGCTGCCCGAGTTCGATATCCACGGACACCGGTCGCGATGCTAGCGGCAGGAACTTCAATCTCAGTTTCTCGACAGTTCCTGGTTTGAGGGGCTATATCAAGAGGGGCAGAGCGATGTCGAGACTCGGCGTGAGCACGCATAATGTATTCCTCTGTGGCAGTATATCCAGACTTAGCGTGTGCGGGAGGAGGGCGTAAAGCATATTCATCAGTAAGATATTGTTGACTCTGTTGACTTTGCATGGTCAGGTTATGCTGTGAGTAGGCATCATAATGGATGGTATTGGATCCGCGGAGGGAAGAATTGTTGTCCCGCAAGTTGTCAAGGATAATAGTCATGGAAGGATCGACACCCCGTGGTGCTGGACGACTGTACTGTTGCGAGTAGCCGGCTAGATTCAATCCAGGAGAATGCATACGTTGAACAGGAACGGCACGCCCAGGTGCAAGCGAATAGTCAACCTCAAAAGCCGGGCGAGGAGCGGGAAGCTGAATGCTATTGGATGAGAAGTCGTTGTATGGGTGATCCGGTGTGATATGGCGACGTCGCTCTCCAATGACGGGAAGGGTGCTTATCTTGGCTGCTTGTCGAAGTTCCTGACCACGGAGGTTGAGGAGAGCCGCTTGGGCTATCGTGAGTCGCGAAGCCGCATTGTCTCCTTCCTTAGTCACTCGTTCTGTCCTCTGATGGATACGTTAGGCTCTAACGAACATCTCCATCCTATAAGAATTATCAATATCTTACCCTAAGTTCTCTCTGCTCGGCTGTATCAGCGAAGCGAACAGAAATCCGACTACCAGTGTCATTCCAACCTCTGACCATTCTCCCATGCAGTCGTTCAATAATTTCCTCAGCACCAGCTCGCGTTTCCAGCCTAATGGTCATGGTGAATACTTGTCCTGCTCATGAAGATCTTTTTCTTGCATTGAGACTGACCTGACAAAAGCGATGATTCGAGGAGGGTGACTCAATCGAGTTTGGAAGAAGCGACTGCTACTAATGCGATGAGGAGAAACGAGCGCAGCCAGAGTCTTTGTAGCCAAAATTATTCACAGCTTTCCTCCAGAGCTACAGCTGCTTACTGGTTCATCAATGCTAAGGGGCAAACTGAGGGAAAGAGATCAATGATACGAAGGTAGGCAGCATGAGCCTCACATACCCCTCCATGTATAGATTCGTACTCGTGGGGTCGTGAAGAGACTCCATGCGCCGCTTGAAGCTGTCAGTTTCTTCTCGTTTGGAATCCCATGACTCAAATGAATTCATGGAGGTGGAGGGCGAATGAGCAAAGGGTTGGGCATATATTGTTCCTGGAATCTTATGAATTTGCTTTGAATTCAACTCAGTCATGATTCGCATCAAAAACAAGGGGAGCATACCTTGGAAAAAGTAGGGTGGAGGTTGCGGTATTTCCTAAGGGCAATGATACACCTCTCTGCCGACTCGATGTCCTCAAACCTGAAAATACAATGAGTACACGATATTGAAGTTTGCGAGAACACTTACAAGACAAAGCCATAACCGCTTTCACTATCCCTCACATGACGAGTGAATGTCCTAACGCTCTTGACTTCCCCAAACGGTGCAGTCAACGCATATAGTTCATCTTCAGGGAAGTGAGGGGGCAGTCCATTGATATAAACATTGGGAGTTCTGTTGGAGTCATCAAAAGATAGTTGGTGCTGCGGATCTTCCGGAGCGTGAAGATGGTTTTCCAAAGATGGATCAGAGACAACATCGCGTGAGACCAACGAGCGAAGTTGATCAAGGTAAACTGTATCATCTGGGCGACCTCTGGTCTGTGACGGAGTAGCAGTGGCACGGTTTGACTGAAACGAGTCGTCAACATCTCGTCGTGAGAAAGGAGCCCGCGGAGCGGCCAATTGAACACGATTTGCAGACGATTGATTTGGCGTCAGGCCAACTTCCGCAGTATTGAATCCAGCCATAATGGGCTTGAACCCCACATGTGGTGGCTTGAGTTCAACCGCCATCCGAGGTTTAAAGTCGACACTGGTCGGTTTGAGCGCACTCGCAGCTCGACCGTCCTTAGTTGTTAGAAACTCGCCAGAGGAAGACTGGTCAATCAAACCATAATTCGTGGTATCTTGCCCATGGAATTTCTCGGGAGGTCGATTTAAGACGCCTGGTAAGGTAGAGTTAAGTCTGGTCTTCCACAATGGTTAAGCTCCAGATGTAAACTTACCGTAATTACCGCTTTCCTGGGCTTCCGCCTGAACTCTAAGCGACTCACCGTGCTGAGCGGCAAGTGGAGTTGTACCATGTTTTCCTGACTGTTGGACAATGAGTGAAGCAGAAACCCAACCCTCTGGTTCAAGTTGCAGCTGACTGGGTGGTAGCAGAGCGACGTCCTGGTTGACTGTAGCCAGGTAAAGCATCGGAGGCATATGACACTTTCAAGAACCATACCTTCGTTGTGAGCATGGGAACTACCGGGAGGTAGGACGGGCGACTCCGTATTCAACCTGATCGAATTATTTGCTTCTACAAAATTAATCAATGGGAAGTAATATAGAAGCGGACTCTACACACCCGTAAATGGTTGTTGACCAACACAGTTCATTCGTATGGCGGAGTCATTTAAACCATGAGTCTCGAGGTAGATTTCTATATCGGAATTGGAACTGTCAGAGATGGAGTCTGATCTAGCAGAGCTGCCCGGCTCTGTTATTGTGCTCCCAGCAGCACTCCCCGTCTCAGCGATAGCATGGTCAGATTCTGTCTTAAGGCTACCAGTATCCGGTGACTCGGGCCCCACCCTTGATTCGTTGTCTGGCATTGGAAGGCGATGAAGCGAACGGGGTATACAGATACGATCTCCAGAGCTGCCTCCCAAGTTCGAATCAGCTGAGCTGGTTTCAGAGCACTCGGATGAGAACTCTCCGAAAACGCCTTTCCTTGGTTTCGCGCGATGAGGGGATACGGGAGAACGTGGAAGAACAAGGGCTTGGGAGAGCGTAACAGACGCTGAAGTTTCTGACCTTTCGCTGGCAAAATTATTCAATGTTTTGTCAGCAGTGCCAGGAATTGTGGGGGTAATGGATGGAGATCGCAGGATATGGGCAGGAGTCACGGCACTGGTAGGGATGGATACACTCTTGCCTCGAGCACGTTTCAAAGGAGTTAGACCTGGGGTTTGGCTGGTGACCTCTAATGGGATGACATTAATCAAGCTGGGGTTTACAGAAACAATCAGAGTAGTTTCATCTGGGCGAGTGATGCCTACAGGGTTCCCTGAATACATAATCAGCTTCGAATCAGAGAAATGAATAAGTACTCACCCTTAGACGGGGGAGAAACACACAAGCTAGGAGCTGAAAAGGCAGATGAGGACGAAGAGGTGGTTTTGGAAGTCAAATCAGTCATTATTATGAAGGTATTTTTGTAACTGGCGAAAAGGTGGTATGATATGCAGAAGTAAAAAAAAGCCTTGTATAATAAGATGACAGTAGCGATAATGATGCAAGGAGAACGATGGACCGCAAAGTATGTAATAAGGACGTGAAAAGAAGAACAAGAGTCCAGCTAAGTATATCTGGTAACGCTTGAAAGTGCGATAAACGAAAAGCGGCGAATAGAATAACGATAATTATAATTTGGGAAGCTTGCAGAGTGACTGAGGATGCAATAGGGCAAACGAACGAACGAAAGCGAACTGCGAATATGTAAGACAACGCTTGTGAAGCTCAAAAGCGTTTTTTGGAAAGATTACTGGGCTGAAACGAGGCAAACGTGTTTTAGACAGTGGACAGAAAGAAAGAGTAAGGCGTGTGGCGGTGGGTCAAGACGCCTGAAAACTTGTTGCCACAATCGAAAGGCGAGTTGTGGGTATATGCACTCGAACGAGGCAGATACAGAGCTCCAGAAGGGAGTAGCAGGTAGATGATAGGGCTGGAGAGACTAGAACCGTGCAAACGCACAGACAGAGGATGGAGATGATGGTGGTAGGAAAGAAAGAGAGGGGCCATCGAGTTGAGGTGGTTGGAGTGAAGCGTGTTGTGGCTTGTTTGGAAGGCGAAAGAAGCGAGAGCGAAGACGCGTCGACAGGACAGGTGACGACAGGGAAGAGACGAGACACTGTCAAGACGATTGGCGGACCACGGGATCCGATCCCATGGATAGAGCCAGGATTACTCAAAGAATTGGACGAGCCTTGGGGACAGAAGACTCTTTCTAGCAGAATGCCAACGAGGGAAGGGCAGAAAACCCAGAAAACGATTCCGAGGGGCAAAACCAACCATCCAAATGAAATCGCTCACAAGTCTGATCAAGTCGGAGAAGTTGATCGCTGTACGAGGTGTCTCCAAGAGAATCTCAAATTCGGAATCAGGCATTCCTAAGCAGAATTCGGTCTCGCAGCGAGTTGTTCATGTCATGTCCTGAATGGTAACCAGTGCATGAGCCCATTTGTCGGAAAACAATACATATCCGGAATTAGCCGAAGCCACTGGCCTGGGAAAGGAAAACTGCCGACTACAGTCCTTTCTTCCCGCCATATACAGTGCTGCCACGCTCTTTTGTTCGTGTACCATGGTCGCTTTCAAATTCCTTGCTTGTGCTGCCTCCGTCGTTGGACTCGTTGCTGCTCAGAACCAGGGCCTCTCAATCACCCTTCCTGCCAGCAATTTGTGGTGGGGTGAGTTGTGTCTTCTACTCAGCAGTCACTCAATAACAATCATTTGTCTTTAGTTGCAAAGTCTGCCAACACCCTCACCTGGACATGCAGATCAAGCCCCTTTGCCAATTTTACGGTGCTAATGACCAACACCGTATGTCATGTAGAAACCCGCTCTCCTCATCTCATGGTTTTTCCAGAACCCCTCTGTCCTCTCAGGTCCCCAGGCCTTCATCTCTATCCAACAAAACGCCGACTGCTCTAAGCTCGTTACTCAGGAACAATCCGACTATGCTCCGTCCACTGGCTACCGCATCCTTTTGGCCAACACCCTCAACCAGACTGACGTGCGTGCTCCTTGTTGCCTTTAATTTTATTCCCCAACGTTTTCGCATCTAGATTTATGCTCAATCGGACGAGTTTGAGATAAAGGCTCTCGGCTCTGCGTACCCCCTCACCTCCAGTATCTCTGATGCCGCCTCTACAACGAGTGCTGGTAGCGCTGCTGCTGCTTCCCCTACCAGTGGTGACACTAGTGGCGCTGCTTCTCTGGAGATTCTTGGTCTCGGCCTCAGCGTCGGTATTGCAGCTGGTGTCGCTTATCTTACGTGAATATGGTGATCTTTACCTTGCTCCGATTTGCTTGGATAATTTCTGCCTTGAACTTTATTACTTGTTGGAACAACTCAAGTTCCGTCCACTCTTTCATGTTACCCCCTTATGCTATCGCTTTCCTCCTAAAACAAGGATTAGGTTACAGGAAAAATTTATGTGGTTAACAATTGTAACATTTTTCCCGTTGTGGTGCACATGCTTCTATCGCTTTTCCTGTTGGCAGTTGATGGTTGCAAAGATCAATCATCTGAAATTAATCATTTATCCTTAAGTCCAATAGCCTCGGAGGTTCTCTCTCTGTCGGCTCCGTCAGTGGTCTCCACCTTTGTGAACAATGTAACCAGTTGCAACTCGGGATACGTCTTGCTTGAGAAAGCAAGACGAATAGATGTACACGGATATACTAATTACCTGCCTTCCTGTTCTGATCCTTCGGAGTTCTTCATGGGTTTCCTTCCACATTGTAAATCCTGTTCAACAGCTAAGCATGGCATTTCAGCCTTTGTGAATAATAACACATTGCATCCAGAGGGGCTTACCTGTCACATATGTTGAATGAAAAATATTTATGATGCACCTGAGAGGGTTGGAAGCACAAATCTCCAAGCAGCCTGTGGCAGTTCAACCGCAAGATTGTTGGGAAGGAAAGCCAAAATTGCAGAATTGCACATCTCCATTCCAACAACGTGCTGACCTGTGGTACCGTACTGATAACACGTTTTTGAAGAAGAGAGAAGCTCTCCAAAACAAGTCTAGACCTACATTGAGTACAGAATCCATCTGGCTGCCTTCGGATCAAAGCCCTCAGCATGGCCTCTCTCACATTCTCAGACTTTGATACCTGACTCAGAACACAAACCTAATCCAAAGACGCTGCCACTAGAAGGAACAACGACCCCCCGCACTCAGCAAAAAAGAGATAAAAAGAGACAAACATCTATAGCAAGCTGACGGACATCTTAGCTAACAACTAGAAATCAGATAACAGATAGTAGAACAATCTTCTCAAAGACCCACCAGGCAGGAGTCACGTAGGAAGTGTTTTCTTTCAGGGTTCTAGGAAGGAGACCGACCATGTGACCGTCACCAGAAGAGATGAGCGAGCCTCAGTTGCTCTTGATGGAGAAAGGACTGCTACACAATAATCCTTAGAGCTTTTCTCGGCAGGATTACTCTCGGTAGGCCTTTTGGTTCATTCATTTGTCACTGGTAGAGGTCTCCTAATCTTGTAACTTATGGTTTTAACCCTTGATGCTGATAATTCATCATAGTACATCAATCTCCAGAATCTTTGAGAAGCAAGCTAATAGAGCATGAGATATCATTCAATGACCCAGTTTACTCTCATCTACCATTCTTACATCCTCATATCAAAGCACTATATCTTATGAAGGTGTAACATGTTGCTTGGCCACTGTCACCATGCTGTTGTAGCAACCACGCCTTTTCCAATGGTCAGGAAAAATCCCAGAATTTTTCTAGAATAGTCCATACATCTCTTATACATACAGAGATATTATGACTGGAACATTTCTTGACCCAAAATGTGCCACAATTATGTATATCTAACGTAATGACCATCGACAAGATCACCGAGAGGTTGCGTCTCGCTTCCTCTTGTGACATCTCCTAATAGAACCTCATATATTTCATGACCTGTTTTGTGAGACGCCGAGAGGCGTCGTAACCGATGCTGGTACTTTCTCGGAATAATCATCCGCAAAATAATGAGGGCGCTATGGATTGACTGTTAGCCATTGACAAACATGATAGGGGATAAAAGGACAAACAAGACTATTGCGAGGCCAAAGGACCAAGGAGATAAAGAAGTCCCTGGTCGCGTCTGCATGTCTTCGTCGACTCTCGGTGGTAAGTTTGTTTGAGGATCATCACCACTCTCAGGACCACCTTTTTGTCCATCCGAAATTTCAGTTATTTGGGGACAGCTGTATCTCGTCTTCCAACTGAAAACGTGGGTTCCGTTCCAGGTGTACAGGAATTTAAGTCGTGCATCTGACATATCCCCACTCTAAGAGCAGAGTATGAGTGAGGAATTTGAGAATGAAATATCAGTGTACCTCTACACATTGCATATGGAAGACAGCCTTTTGTTTACGCTTCATATATGGTAATCCGTGCACGGTCAGTTGCAGGTGCGTTTCCAGAAGATCCGTACCCGTGGTTGTGTTCGTTGCAACAAATTTTGGACTGATATCCCCTGAGGCAACCGGAACAACCTGGAGAATTCGTGATGGCTCAGATGGATGGTCAGGCCGTGTGTTAACAATAGTTAAGCAGATAAATGAATCTGGAGGGCACTGCAGCAGGACTTGAGTTTTCTCAGGTATGAGAGGTAAAAGTTTAATTTACCTGTAAATTAGGGGGCAGGGTTCCGTCCCTGCTCAAGCCAGCGCCCAATGCTATGTCATAAACATTTCTTGTCTGTGTTGGTGGGGTGTCCTCGATGATCTCATGTTTGACAAATCGGTGATGCAAGAAGAGGGGGCAAAGATCATAAGAGAGATGGTGTGTGTGATTGAAGTAGTGCCACTTGTAGTTGAACGGACACTCCATAAGCAGTGAAAGGACTCGATTGAAGAGATTCAAGCGAAGGATCCATCATAAAACTAAGCGAGCACGAGAGAAGTTTATTGCTTCTGCGAAGACCCGGGCCGCTGTCCTTTCGTTCTCAAGTCGTCCATTTTTGTCCTTAGGAGACGGCCATGAAACGTAACGAAGGCTTTGAACTCGTTGAAAATCTTTGGTGACAATCTGACAAACACAATGGTCAAATAACTGGAGAAGTTCGAGTCTGCCAGGTTTCATTCCAATCTAAATGTTACAGACACCGCTTCAAATGTAACGCGTCAGGCAAAAAACCTTGCCGGATCACTTGACAGATAATTGTCTTCCTCTTGCCATTGCTGTAATAACATTTACCTATCTCCGTCTTCTTCTTCTCTGTCCCATCCTGTGAAAAATGCCTTTCAGGTGCCTTGGCTTCTTGAAGCATGAAAATGTACATCGGGCCGGTTTACATTCAGAGCGCACCTTGTCGTCGTTGGTTCACAGTTGAACACATGATCTACAATGAACAAATCAAATAAAAAGGAATAGGATGACCCCAATTCCATGGGATCTGATCATGTCTACCCCTCAAGCCGAGATATTCTGGCTTGACGGTTCTCCTCCACCTTTCACCCCTTCCGGGACAAGTTTCGGTATTCCTTGGAATGAAGGACAAATTGACCGCACAACAGCTCTCAAGGTTCAAGCCTCAGGTTCTTCTGCCGGTATTCCAGTTCAGACATGGCCTCTTGCCTAGTGAGTGACTTTGTATCTTTCCTTTTGGGATGCTTATGTTGCACAGTTGGCCCGATGGAAGCCTGAAGTGGTCAGGTCATGCCCTTTCAGCCAACGCTGGCACTGGGTCACAAAAATTCACAGTTCTTCCTGGCACTCCTGCTGAACCCGCTGAACCTGTCTCCGTCTCGCGAAACGGGAATTCAGTGACAGTTACAACAGGAGTTTTCTCTGGTATGCAGCTCGTTGCATCCGAAACACTTTGCTGATCTAATTTTGGTCTAAGCTCGCTTTAATGCACCTGGTTCGAATATACTCATTCCATCGATCACTCTGAACGGGAAGGCTTTAGCTCAGAATGGCACTCTTGTTTTACATGTACAAAATGTTCCCGACCCCGACCTCACACTTGTCCAGAACGGCATTACGCAATTGCCGCAGGTACAAATGATGGTTGGAAGGACAGATTCTGTCCAAGTAGAACAGAACGGGCCTGTCCGCGCTGTGATCAAGGTCGGATTCATTTCCGGACTCTGACAGTACGCTGACAATGTTCCGACAAATGTCTTAGGTCACTGGAAAATATACTGCGACTTCAGGCGGAGAACATCCAGACTTTCTGCCTTTCACTGTCCGTTTCTATATTTCCGCTGGTTCCACGTCACTTCGCATGGTGCATTTCTTCATATTCGATGGTGATCAAACAGTGGATTTTGTCAAAGGACTTGGCATGAGCTTTTCAACACCAATGTCTGATCAACTTCATGATCGACACATTCGATTCCTTTCTTCCCCTTTCCCAAATGCGTCGGCATCTCCTGCAGATGGAACCGATACCACTACAGCAGGTTTGAATCAAGTATTTCCCACATTTATTTGACTATTTTACTTTTGTCAATAGGTGTATGGGGAGAAGCTGTCCGGGTCGTTTCAGGACTTCGTCGTGACGCCACTGCACCGGTCCTCAACGCTCAATTCAATGGGACTCCAACCCCGCCTCTCGACACCTGGCCTTCCTCAGTTACGTCAGAACTAGATCAGTTAGCGGTACGTTTATCAGGTGAACTGATGCTATCTTACTTACATCTTCCCAGGTCTGGTCAGACTTTTCACTTGAACAGTTGACGCCATCCTACTTTTCCATCAGCAAGCGCACTAACGCGAGTACGAAAGCCAACTGGGTTGATCATGCAGGTCATGGAACGAGGGCCGCTGGACTGGGATATATTGGAGGTGCTACAGGTGGTGGTGTGGTATTTGGGATGCAAGGTACATCAAGAATGATGTGATTCTCTGATATACTTCTCAGAGTCACTTCCAGACTTCTGGCAAGGTGCTCCTAGGAGCTTGGATATTCGTGGTGCTGGAAGTGATACCGCAAATATAACGATATGGGCTTGGAGCCCTCAAGCTCCTGCTATGGATATGCGTCACTATGATACGGTGCCTCACGGAGTAAGTTCTGGCCCTCTCACCCAAAGGAGATCTGATTTTTCCCACCAGCTTGATCTATCATATGAAGATGTTGGGGATCCAGATCCTACGCCTATCGGTATTGGACGATCTTATGAGATCACTCTTCAATTATTCCCTGCAACCCCAAGTCGCTCTGATCTATCCAAACTTGCCGATGTTCATGTACGAATATAAGCATTCGTAGCATCTATCTCTAATATTATGAACAGACACGACCTCCTCAGCTTGTCTCAACGCCAGAATTTTATGTTTCAAGGAGGCTTTTCGGTGGTCGCTGGAACGTCCCAGACACTACACGAAGTGGGGCTGCAGCAATCGAGCAACAGAAGAGTGCCCTTTTAGATTTCTACGTCAAAGTACACTTTCTGCTCAATTCCGGCCTGCCATTCAGGGTCTAATTTCAGCACCAGGAAATTGATCAGAGGCAATTCTACGGTTTTTGGAACTATGGTGATGTCATGCATACGTATGATCAAACAAGGCACGATTGGCGATACGATGTTGGGGGTTTTGCCTGGGACAACGGAGAGCTGGGTACGTGTTCTAGGGTTTCACTGTCTTATCTTCCTGCATTGGACTGACCTTTGCATCAGGTACAGATCTCTGGCTTTGGCTGTCGTTCTTCCGTACAGGCCGAGCAGACGTTTTCCGCATCGCATATTCTCTGACTCGTCATCTCTCTGAGACAGATACACATCACATTGGACCTTTCGCTGGACTTGGTAGTAGACATAATGTCAGTCACTGGGGAGATGGTGCTAAGGAAGCTCGAGTAGCTGGTGCTTGGCTGAGGAGGCCATTTTATTATCTCACAAGTGAGTGCTAGCTTTTTTTGATTCAACAACGGAGTCTGATACCCTGTTCAGCTGACGAGCTGATGGGAGATATCATGGATTTCGCGCTCCAAGCTGGACAAACAATCATGACATGGGATCCCCTCCGAAAAGTGCTACCTCCACCGCCTCCAGAAGGACCTGGCCGGCTGAGAATTGGACCTGATTGGACTGCCGTGGCTGGCAACTGGTTTACGAAATGGGAAAGAACCGTAAGTGTAATGAATGTAGTCGACTGGCTGAGACAAATAATTGAACTCGAATAGATGGACGACAAATGGATGGACAAGATTATCATTGGCATGGTGGGTATCGGAAACTTTGGTAACTTTATCATGTTGAGGTCAACATTAGCGAGATATTGGTAATTTCGAATTCGGCCTTTTCACCGGAAACGGAGCTGCGGTAGGTTGGAACGCAGACACATCACATATGGTTGATGAGGGCGGAGAGGGTGAAAGTTCGTGAGTCTTCTACCAAGCTATTCTTGGCTATGTTCGAACATGCTCTCAAGGTACCATCTCATGATGATTTTCGGAGGCGGCGAGTTTCTGATGGAAGCAATGGACATATCTGTAATACGAGATGCCGTACCAGAATTTGATGCTGCATGGCTTGACTTTTGTCGTCTATTCAATGCCTCGGACGCAGAGTAAGTGTTTTTCTAGTTTCTCCGGCAAGGTTTGGGATTTTTTATGGACAATCCTAGCAAAATAGCAAGATACGGCAAAACATTTTCAAGTGGCGGGTTCCAGCAGGTATGGAGTAATATCGAACTCGATGGCATTCATCCGATGATTTGACACTTCGGATCTGTGTCAGTACTATGCAAAATTGCAAGCCTACGCTGGGCAACGGCTGAATCAACCAGCACTAGAGCAGGCTGCATGGAATTTCATCAACAATAATCAAACCGGGGTTTATCCACCTGCAGTCTCTGTAGGTGGTTCAGACGTATTGAATCCAGTTATGGAGGCAAGTCTGAGGGTGTCCGATCGCTGCCTATCTCATCTATATCTGTCCAGATTGAGAATTTGGCCACCAATGATGCAGCTCAACTGTCTCTTTCGGAGTATGCTGTCCTTGCCATTGCACCAGAGCTTGCTCCTAGCGGCGTTGCTACTGACAAGAATAAGGATGACGATTCGACGATCGCCGAAATACCGCTTGGTTCTCTGAAGCTAACTGAAAGAAACTTGACGAGGAGGTCCTGGATGAGATTCTTCTGATTGTAGAGTACTCTCACCACCAGAGCTGGTTGAAATATGTACGATTTCTACTCGTCCTCCTGATCATCTGTTTTGTTTGTGAGCTCTGATGCCAAGTTTTCTTGTCCCGGGCCGCTTGGTTTTATGTAATCATCTTCAGTTGCCCACATAAAGAAGACAGTGAGCGACAAAGTCGGCCGTGCAGGAGTTTTGTTGGAAAATACTTTCATGTTCCGCTGCTTGTCTCTCCACCCATAGACGTGCGCATCACATCACATTTATTTTTTCTCAGGTTCTAGCTTCAAAGTCCATATGGCTCCTAGAAAGTTTGTCATTTGTATTTATTCGGCCGGATTTCGAGACCACATAACCGCTGTGCTCGCGGTACCAGAGTTTGACAGTATTTTTCCGAGCTCAAAGTTCCGAGGTTTTTGCTCGATGGATTTGATCAAGGGCCGAACAGTGAATTTTAGTGCATGACAAACGATGAAGTGAAAGGCCGGAGCTCTATGGGGAAGGGTGTCAGCGATACACAGAGTTCCTATGTTTCTGGATTCAATCAATCCTGGCTCGCGGAAAACGATATCGGGATCTTCACTTCTCTTTTTTTTGGTTATAGGTCACTCGCTGTACAAGTGCTATGGCTTCACAACTCACAAACCATGATTTCCCCTGTAGGTAGCAACGATCTGACTCGGAAAATCTCACAGGGTGGGCGTGTCTGCTTCGTCTCTATCCATCTTTCCGCATTGTACTGCCACCTGACCAAAAGATCGCATATCCCCGATATTTATCTGGTCACCTGCCTGTACCCTTATTTTGCGACCAAAAATTGGACACCTCATCCCGATAACTCTCCACAGCGTTGAGCTGTCCTTGTGCAAGACACTCCGTCCACGCCTATAGCCATGATTTAATCTATCCTCCCTCTAATCCGGCATTTCTCCGCATAACTGTGCCTCACCTCCAGGGGTATAAAACTCAAGTTTGTGTTTGCTCTACTTGCATTCTTATCGTTACACGACTCACTAAAATGTTCCCCAAGCTTGCCCTTCTTGCCTTGTCATTTGCTGCCGTTGCGTTTGGTCAACAAGTCGGCACCAACACTGCCGAAACTCATCCCACCCTCCCTTGGCAAAAGTGTACCACCTCGGGTGGCTGCACGACTGTCTCTGGTGGAAAGATTGTTCTCGATGCCAACTGGCGTTGGCTCCATACCACCACCGGTTACACCAACTGTTACACTGGTAATACCTGGGACTCCACTCTTTGCCCAGATGGTGCGACTTGTGCCCAGAACTGCGCCCTCGATGGTGCTGATTATTCTGGCACTTATGGTATCACCACCAGCGGAAACGCTCTTACGCTGAAATTTGTCACCAATGGCCAACAGAAGAATATTGGCTCCCGTGTCTATCTCATGCAAGACGACACCCATTATCAGATGTTCAATGTCCTCAACCAAGAGTTCACTTTTGACGTTGACGTTTCCAACCTTCCTTGCGGTCTCAACGGTGCCTTGTACTTCTCGGAAATGGATGCTGATGGTGGTATGGCCAAGTATCCAACTAACAAAGCAGGTGCGAAATATGGCACTGGCTATTGCGATTCTCAGTGTCCTCGAGACATCAAGTTTATTGCTGGTGAGGTAAGTATCGCTTCATTTGACTGCTGCGAGTTGTTTTTTTTTTTTGATCACGGATTTTGGATGTGTAGGCAAATTGCGAGGGCTGGGAACCCTCTTCGAATGATGTGAATGCTGGAACTGGTAGTTATGGTGCTTGCTGTAATGAGATGGACGTTTGGGAGGCCAACTCCATGTCTGCCGCCTATACTCCCCACCCCTGCCAGAGCACGGGTCTCACCCGTTGCTCTGGAACTGCATGTGGTACCGAAGGTCGTTACGACACCGTTTGCGATCCCGACGGTTGTGATTTCAATTCATTCCGCATGGGCGACAAGACCTTCTACGGTCCTGGAATGACGGTTGACACGACACGCAAGTTCACTGTCGTGACTCAATTTATCACCGATAGCGGCTCCGCCTCTGGCAATCTCCAGGAGATCCGCCGCATTTACGTTCAGGATGGCAAGGTCATTCAGAATTCCAAAGTCAATGTCCCAGGCATGGATGCCTATGACTCTGTTACTGAAGACTTTTGTGACGCGCAAAAGTCTGCTTTTGGAGATACCACTTCGTTCCAGAACAAGGGTGGGCTGAGCGGTATGGGTAGCTCAATGAAGCGCGGCATGGTTCTCGTCCTGTCTGTCTGGGATGATCATGCCGTCAATATGCTTTGGCTTGATTCGGATTACCCCACCGATGCTGATGCCAGCAAACCAGGCATTGCTCGGGGTACCTGCGCTACCACTTCAGGCGCGCCCACAGATGTTGAGAGCAACAGCCCTAACGCTTCGGTCGTATATTCTAACATTCGGTTCGGTGATATCAACTCTACCTACTCTGACAATCCATCTGCCACAACCTCTGTTCCTTCTGGAACTAGCTCAGCAGGTGGGGCCGCTCAAACCAAGTATGGACAATGGTGAGTTGAAAACTTGTCGCTTGGTGATCGAGTAACTGACGCTTCGTTACAGTGGCGGTATTGGTTGGACTGGCCCGACGACCTGTGTATCTGGATCATCATGCCAAGCACTAAACGAGTACTATTCTCAATGTTTGTAGATTATTGATCGAGTTTTCCAACAAAAAATGTATCGGTTTCTTTTTAATTATATGTCCGTGTTGCGAAGTGTGATAAATCGTGTCAACAATAAGGGATGGCGCTTTTTGCCAACCAATCCTGCGTATTCGCTGTAAGGAAAGAAATCAAACAAAGATATACAATCGATGTTCCACAGATACGATTCGACATAGTACTCCTATTATCTTTGTGAGATCTGCTTTCCCCTTTGGGCGCGTCTCGTGACCTCTCATCACCAAGATCGTAGACCTATATTTGGATTAATGGCGAACAGAGTGACAAACAGTTCCCAAGCTAAATAGGATATTTGTCCCCTCTATTGGCTGTCACATTAAGTAACATCTTTCAGGAGAGGGTTCCTATGTCTCAGAATACACAGATAATACTATCATCAGTGTCTCGACTTACACATGCGAACACTTTCCATACTGAGACCTTTTCTGAACTCCAATTTATCTCACAACTTCCACGCCCGATTTACAACCCCCTCTTCGCCTCTCTCTCTTGCCAAAGCATCCATGGCCGAAAAAGACATTCAAGTTGGCGACAAGGGTGTGTATCAGATTGTTTCGGTCCAATGACTGCTGACTCTTCAATTACACGCATATATGATCACTATTTATTTTGATTAGTCGAATGGAAATATGGCTCCAGTCATCCTCAAGGTACAGCGGCTGAAATCAAATACCACCCAGGCGAGAAAGTGCAAGTCGAGTCTCGGAAGGGGAACACCATCACCAGAAATGCAGACGAAGACAATCCAGCTGTTCGAGTTGAGAGACAGGGCGATGGGAATAATCAGGATGTAGTCAAGCGGATGACGGAGTTGACCAAAGTTGGCGAGGAAAAGGAGAAAGAGGGAGAGGGAGAAGAAAACGGGGCTGGGGTTGGTGAGAAGAGGGAAAGAGAGGCGATGGAGAAAGAGCACGAGACTGAGAAAGCAGGGCAAGTGAATGAGCCACAGGACGAGAAATCGGTAGAGGACAAGCCACAGGACGAGAAAGCGGTAGAGGACAAAGAACCCGAGACCAAGAGAGCTAAACTTGACGAAACAAGTCAAGAAGAGAAAAAGCCAGGACCGAAATCGACTCGAGGACGAGGACGTGGCCGCGGAAAGACGGCTAGCACCACTACGACTGGTGCTCGACGAGGTGGCCGTCCCAAGAAAGAACCCCGGAAAAAATCAGCAGGGACAGGTCAAGTGGAAGATGCGAATGATGAAGCTGTCAATGCAGAGAAAGAGGCTTCTAGGCGGTCACAAGATCCCCATAATTAATTTAGCAGCTACAATATACAGTCTAGATACTATTATGTAATACATCTGATGCGAACAGAAGGACGAGCTCTGCAAGTTGCAGCCGCTAGTTCAATGGACATTAAAGTCCAAACGCCTTCCATCCAGCGCCCTCTTCGAGGATCCCGCATATCCAGTTTTTACCCCGTGAAATCTCTACCTGCTCTTTCCTCCCTCGATAGCGCTTTTCAACTTCAAGAGTATATCTCGTTGTTGACGAGATTGGATGTCCATGATGTTGAGACGATTACGACGCCTCCTGGTCCGCACAAGGAAGTGAAGGATACGGAAGGGCTTGCTTCTGCTGTTGTTGTCTCTGAAAAGGGAGGGCAGGCAGGTACGGAAGGAGTTGGTAGTTCAGAGAATGAAAAAAGCGGTGAAGAGAAGGAGATGAGTATAGATGAGGCTTGTTGGATTTACGAACAGCTTCGGTACGTGTTTGTCAAAATGATCCACTGGACGAGCTCACTTTGATAATGTATAGACGACTAGCTCAGGACTTGACACATCCACTGATTACGACTCTACAACAAGAGTGCTCGCGCACGACGTGTCCTGAAATGAAAGCTGGAGAATGGCTTTATCTCTGTGTCGCACACGGTACAGACGGTGCAATGGAAGTCAGTCACTTCACTCAATTCCATGAATCCCTTGTTGACCCTGGCCGAAATAGCAATGCTGTGCAATAGATTATATTCTTCATACCCTCGACAGCGCGACGGCTCTCCTCAATTCGCCTCGTGCCTTTCCTTCTAGGTAGCGTTGACACCCACTCCTTGAAATGCGATTACAAAACTGACCAAAACCCTGTCTACGAAATAATCACCCGAACAGACTACAAATCCCGACATCATCCCATCGTCACTTTTCCTCTCTCGCTCGTCGACTAGGCCGTATCTTTGCCCATGCCTACTTCCACCATCGTGAAGCCTTTGAACAAGCCGAAGCCGAATCCTCACTCTACGCGCGTTTTCTTTCCCTTTCTTCTAAATTCGACTTGGTGCCCAACGAATTTCTGGTTATTCCTGCTACTACTCCTATTGGAGATGGCGATGAAGACAGAAATGGTGAAAGTGGTGGGTTCGGATCGAGAGAAGTTAAACTTGGGACTTCTTATGATCCTAGAAGGAGTGTTGGTGGTGGTGGAATGCAATATCAACTACAGAGACCGTTCCAGGACGAGTTTCTGGCTGTCCACAAAATGAAAAGGTTGCCACAACAATATCAACAATTCCCTCATCAACCACAATCCCCTCAACAACAACACGAGTCTCAGCAAATCCAGAGACAACCGAAATTACCACCCACGGGTGGGGCGGAAAGTCCGAGAAAGACAGGACGTAATCGTACACATACGATGGTACTCAGTGAAGCTGCCCAGGTTGCTGATGAGCTAGCCAAAGTGACTGCTGCTGCAAATATCAGAGCTGAAAAAGAAGAGAGGGAGACGAAAGAAAAAGAAGCGAAGGCTAGGGAAGAAGTGGAGTCTGAACAGCGGCAAAGGGATGAAGCTGAACCACAAGCTAAGCAGGAAATGGAGGAACCGAAACCGGCAAGTGATGAACCGACAAGTGATGAACCGAAAGATATTGATGAGGGCGTGACTGAGACCACGGAGGAGAATGTGAGTGACAGTGAAAGTGTTGGCGAGAGCACCGGCAATGTCGCGATAGAGGAAGAGTCAACTGCCGAAGCTCTTCATGTTACACCGGAATCAGAGCCCACTGGGAAAGAGTCAGAGTCCGAAGAAATTGATGCCAATCCCACAAAGGTTGATGAGGAACCGAGAATGCAGGAAGTCGACATTGCTACTGCCTCTATCCCGGCAGAGACGTCGAACGTGGAGGAAGGAGAAAGGACATTCGAGGCTGATGCAGGGGCAGAGGTTGAGGAGGACAGGAAGGAGGTGTTGTAGAGTCCCTTACTCTCTTGTCATGTTTCGATACCAGGTGTAAATACCATATGATGTTAGTCACGTCTCTCCTCTAATACACTAAGAAAGGTCCATTGGATCGTCCATTTGATCTGCAATATCTGAGGATTCATTCAGAATGTCATCATGTAGATTGAAGAGCTCTTCTTGAGTCTGGCGTTCATATTCTTTAGC
>Ga0153951_1000060_pt1 | contig 34692 bp, 43 predicted proteins | sample TSNJ035MetaG_FD_102278 | JGI IMG/M metagenome (GOLD analysis project Ga0153951, IMG submission 102278) | Attine ant fungus gardens microbial communities from New Jersey, USA - TSNJ035 MetaG | ecosystem: Host-associated > Fungi > Mycelium > Unclassified | place: USA: New Jersey, Wharton State...
CACTTACATTCCGCGACCAGGCATGTTACCACCGATCTTGAATGATAATGGTGATGGAGTGAACGTCGAGCCACGATCAGTTGAAATGAGTATCTGTCCATTATTGGGATCCCATGAATTTGTATACATTCCGGTAGCCTGGAGAGCAAGAATGAGCAGGATAATGCCAGCTGATTGGTTGAAAACATGAACCAAGTAGAGACGGTCAGGTTGGACAGGATCAGTTGCTAGTGCGTCTACGCCCCAGTAGTTCCATCGTGTGTTGTCCACAAAATCAAGCAAAGGTGTCCAGGTATCATCGGAGTTCAGCTTGTAGGCCCCACCGATGTCTGTACGGGCGTATGCCAGTCCCTAAGAAATATATTCAGCCCACCTGCAATACTGAAGGTTGCCTTGCATACCTTTTCAGATGGGCTGAAGACGATACCGGGGACAAAACCGCCTCCGCCACCTGTTTTTGCATTTTTCCAGCTGTAGGACTGTGACAAAGCCTGCCCATCGACGAGGACTGTAATGAATGCTAGAACTATCAAAAGCTTGGGTTGATACATTGTGAAGATCTGTTAGTTACACGAGCTTGATTTTATTTTATAGGGACTCAAGGTCTGGTCCGGAGAAATTACGACAAGCACCGAAAAAACTGCGATAGCAGGCTCGTATTGACAACTGTCATCTGGTTGCAGGAGAATTGTGAATATGTACATTCTGTGAAGGCCAGACTTCGTCACATCCTCTCTTTCAAAACACCGAGGTTTCTCAGAAGCACTTGGCTGAGAAGTCAGAGATGATACTTTTACTAGGATACGCTTCACACTGGTAGCCGTATTGGAATGTATCGAGCGGGCCAAATCTCAGGTTCAAATGTGGATCCGAGAACAGCGTCTAGTTATAGGCCTACACAGCCCGCGGCTAAGGCAAAGCCAGACCTCAAAACGATTCTGCACTGGCTGGGATACAGTCGAGGAATCATCGGATAAAAGCTTGAAGATATTTTTGTACGGTGTCGTTGCATATATAGTCTAGAGATTCAATCCATGGGTGACTTGCTGCAGGAGTCTGGGAGAACCTAGGAGTGTAGTGCAAACCTTACTCCACAATCCCACCCACTGGTTTTGACTTTCGAAGATAACAAGATTCGAAGTCCAGAACTCACTTCTGAGAGCGACATATACTCTATGGTGTATTCTACATTTGAATATATAAGAATATCTATATCTAGCAATCTATGCTTCAGGACAACGATCTTGTACAATCTGCTCTTGTTACCCAATTGGGAGCTGACCAATGTCACACTTCGCCATTCAAGCCATGTCTGAATTTAGTTGATCCCAATCAACGCATCGAGTATGGCCTCATTTACCATGCCTCCAGCTCGACGCAAGCAACAGGCTACTGAAGACCCGGAATACGAGAACAAGATCCAGGAGGCTATGATTGGTCTTCATTCTGGGAGATTTAAGAAAAACAGGCACTTGTGATGAACTCAAGGCACACATAAAGCAGTATATTCAGGAGAACAAAGCTGAGCTCACCAAGCAGCCTCGTTTCACTGCCCTATTCAGCACTAGACGTCGCAAAGCACTCGTGCCAGCACTAGCATTGGAGGGTGGCTTGATACAGAGTAGTGCTCACTCCCACCCATCAAATCCAAGTCCACCTCCAGGGTATAATAATAATTTCTTTAGTAGTCAATACAATAAATAAATCTTCTGCCTTGAATACATAATTTGCTGCCTTCCAAAAGGACTGACTGGTTTTATTGTCTTGTCGATCCTCATGCAGAGTTCGAAGTTTGTTGATGCCTAAGGTGTGACTGGCCAAAACCAGTTTGTGGGATAGTATGGTCTGAGGAAACTTGGGGCAAATGTGATTCCGTAGCAACCCCTAGATGTGACATCACACGCGCGTCTCGTGAAAGTTCCGCGTGCAATGCGGCATGTCGAAACAAACCGTGAATTCATCGCTCTACTGGGTAGTAAATTTTTTTCCTACTTGTCAATATGTTTCATCTACGACTTCACTCAAAGTTTCTTGTGTTTTATAGGAGCCATGAAAAGACAAACTCAATAATTCAGACTGTCTTCCACACCTTCATTGGATAGCTCGTGAAACTTGTCAGCAAATCTATATTTGTCTCCATTCCACAGTACATGTCATCAAAATTTGAAATTCTTGCTCGGCACCTCGGCATTGGAGCATTCTTGGGGAATCTGTGCACGCAGATTTCCCTAGGCTGCTTACGGGGAGTCACCCTATGAGTCTCTTGATTTTGGAAGGATTTTGGATCTCACGGACCAGCCCTTAAGCTCATGATCAGAAATCATCCTACATGTCATAACAACGGGTTGTGCCGATCGGGTTTTTAGAGAGTCGAGGCAAGACCTCATTTACAACGAAATCTCAATGCCTAGCTGACTAACAATCTTCGGGCATTTTAAGCCGATGGAGATGTGCGTCCTAGTATCAAAACTTTCAACCGGAGACAATTGGATCAGAGATTTTGAGAACCGAACAATTGTTGTCATACGCCTTTGTTATGTTTCAGGTTAAAGACCCGATAATGAATAAAAGAAAATGAAGTGTAATTGTTAGAGCTTTACACGTGACTCCACGCGGTGCGTTACACAAAAATTTCAACATGCGTTTCTTGTTTTTCATTGGACCAAGGCAACATGCCACGCCACATTTATCAATGACTCTTGTGCCTCGTCACGCTTGAAATTTTTTACTCTCTCACCCCCATGATGGACATGATGTACCGCCCCCTCCTGCCTCCCACTCAGTACTGTCCGTGCATTGTGAACCCCATTGGTCTTAGCTCTCTACCCAACTACAATAACCCCTCACCCTTTTTTCGTGCCCTATTCGCGCCATATACCCCGCTCTGGATAAATCCCTCTCCACAAAGAGTGGACAACTCACCGAGCGTCGCCATTGATGCACCTCCTCAACAAGACGGAATTGACTTTCGCCTTGCCTTCGAGCGTAAAAAGAAAATAGAAGCCAAGCATCTGGACTCTATGGTTCCCTTTCGCTCTCTCTACATTCCGAAGGGTCGATGGCATTGGACGCATCAAGTCACGTTCGAAGATCGTTCTGAACATATCCGGATGCGTGGTGCGTGTGTTTAAACCACTCGCTTTTTGGTGCTTATAATTACTCTAGACAGCCAACAATACACTCAGACGATTAAAATTGCAACAATTTACCAGGAAACTATCACTTACATAAGCAAATTGTACGGACCTTCATTTTTTCAACTGCAGACTACTAACCCTCTGACGAAGGTGGTACCGAGAAACCAGGTGGGAAGGATTTGCACGAGAAGTAAGAAGCTATTCCTCTCATTTGTCAAGGGTTCAGAAATTGACTTGTTTTCTTTCGTAAGGTTGCACTTCACAAAACTCAACTTCGAGCCATCCATGGTGTTACAGTCCCGGCTCTTATCGGTATTCACTCGAATGTCCACGGGATTCAGATGTCATACGACATTCCTCACCATTCTTTTTGGATAGAGGCCTCTCCGGATATGCCCGACGTTCTGAAACGTCGTTGCATACAGGCTTATGATCAATTACACTGCCAAGGGGTCCTTCATGGAAGTGTAGAGTTTGAGAACATATTGATTACAGGTGATGGTCGAGTGAAAATTATTAACTTCGATCGAAGTCAATCAACCAAGCCATTGCCAAGGGTGCATCTCAAAGCTGCCAATCAGGATGACTTTAAACTGGAAATGCGTGAAATACATTACAAGCTTGATTACATGGGAGCCAGAGAAATTGAGCACAGTATCTGGAAGAACAAGGATAATCCTCGCCCAGTACAACCACCTGCCAGCAATACGAAGGGAATATATGCCCACTACCCGTATTTCATTTCGCGGGAAACACCCATTGATCCTGCCCAGTGGACACTGCCTGAATCGTGGAAACCTAAACGTTTCATTGCTCCAGGTCAATCGGTTGAACAGTATAAACACCACCTCAAACAACTCTTGCTCGAGATCGCCGACGAGGCCGGGGAAGGCATGGACCCTCCAATTTTTTCAAGGCCGACTTCTCAGAAATTAAACAAGCGCAAACGAGAAGATAATGATCTGGATGATTCAGAAAGCGCTGCACATAAACGTTCACGTATACCCAGTGACACAGACGAAATTGGACGAAAAGTCCGCTTTGAACAAGAAACAGACTACAGTGATGGGACCACGTGCATAAAACGCAAACTGGCGCGTTCCCCTCCCCCAGGACGGAAGCGCTCAGTGCCAAGAATCCCTCGCGAGCGCAGAGAAGCTTGTGAGTGGCAAAATAGTGGCCTACTCAAACTTGTGCTTACAAGGTTTTAATACTAGATGCAAGAGGCCGTCATCATGGTCTAGGTGGCTACGCACCAAATATCCCACCTGACACTGAGTGTCCGTACATACCTCCTTTATTGAGTGGACTCAACCGTCGGCATTGGGAACGACCTCAATCTAGTGCCGATGTATGGCAAGCTGATGAAGGCAACACACCCGAGACTCCACGATCGTTGGGAAAGAGAGGTCGAACGGATAGCGGTGAAACATCCCGCCCCCGAGGTCTCCCTCAAGCTAAGCGTCTCAGACGGACGGAATCGATGCTCTCGGTGTTGGATGATCCTGCCGACCTGTCACTCTCACAGGAGTCACCTTCGTCGCGTTATCCATCGCGGCCTCTCCCTCAAGCTAAGCGTCTCAGGCGGACGGAATCGATGCTCTCGGTGTTGGATGATCCTGTCAACCTGTCACCCTCACAGGAATCACCTCCATCGCGTTATCCGTCGCGGCCTCTCTCTCGGCGAACGCAGCCTGCTACTACAAGAACGCGAAGGATTGATTCACCCCCCCGTTCACCATCTCATGTCTCAGATGAGATACCTTGGGGTATATTCGACCAGACTTCAGCAAGTCAGATGATTCTTGGCCCTTATTCAGATGCTCTGCCATCGTCAATGCCACCTGGGATCCAGTTTATTACTTACGAAGAACTCGAGGAAATGGAGCGAGCTGCAAACCAGCGTCGTTCTCCGGCTCAGACTATTCGCTTAATTGCTACAGAATTCTGTTACATGACTGCCCGTGCGTTTGCGCAAGCTTTCGGTCTAGAATTATAATAGTTTCTTACCGTCTGAACCATCAATTGTATCTGTATCGAAATCTGTACCTTATTGTATACCCACCATTTATTTCTGGTTGAACTTAATCAAATGGACTTGGTCAAAAATTAGTTTGAAGCAGCAATCTGGTGGTTAGTGATGGTGATGGCTGTCCTGTTGTCATGCTCCTATACAAATGTCTTGTGGTATTTCATAGTATCTTGTTTTCTTCACTGTAACATCTGTTTTCTGTCATGGATTGCTCTACCTATAGTCTTGAGCTGTGAGTATTCTCAGTATACTAGTCTATCCTAGTCGAGACTATAATCTGTACTCTCATTCCCTTGCTCGTTCTTATCAGACTAAATTAAATACGAATTCTAGTGACTACAATCACAAATTAGACATGAGTGCTTGTTGCAGTATATAGAATGCTCTCTCTCTGCGTACAAATCCTTGTCAAAGTTTGCTGCTCAGAAAAAATATATTTCTGACATCATTACCTGCATGACACTCAATCTTGGTATGTAGACTGGTTTCTCCCTGGGGTTAGATTTAAGTATTGTAAGTGTTGAAACAATTGTACAGAGGCTTTGGAATAAACAAGGTGCAGATGCAATTCCTATGGGCAATCTGGATCACTATAATCATAAATGGGAGCAAAGTACGCTTTCGAAGTTGGAGTTACACGTCATGTTCCACGGGTTATCTTTCGTGCATTCCAGTGGATACCTTTATGATGAAGAATGTACGCACTCCACTGAGTTTCCTTTCGAGTGCTAGGACCTTCCGTCTCCTGGATAACCGCCCATTCTTGGTATATAATCATATACTCCACCTTTCTACTCCCTCAGTCGTCTGCTTGATCAAAAGAACTGCAGCTATACAACAGGAAGAAGGTACGTAAGATGAAACAAGCCAAAAACCTAATATGTTCCAGGCGACTACATCTACCCCTCGACCGGTACAACGGTAACCTTTGCTGAACGATCCGGATTGGCTCAGAGCGCCCCGCAGCACGTGAGTTTTCTTATGCCGATCCGATGCTCTTGTGGGGATGGAGCAACACTGCATCTCGTGTGAATTCTACAATGGGTCGAGCGCAGATCGAGCGCGCGAGTGAGCACGAGTACGTACCATAGATTATACCAAGCTTTTCTCGCGGTCACTCTCAATTCGAATCTTTCCCCGGAAAACCCTCAATTCAATTTGTCCAGACGTTGCCTGGTCCTTGTGACCTTTGTAGTATATAATTCATGATCTCAGGATAGAAGTAATTCTCCATTAGGCTATGTTCGAGCCGGGTGCCTTACCTCGTGGATGTCAGTATTGCTCTCTCATTGGGTTGGCTTCTATCAAGGGGTCTGGCTAACACACATAGAGCTGCCCTCGGTTCGTGTAGCGTGATGGCTAAATCGGGAGCCGAACTGGTTTGGCCTATTAAAGATCTCTACAGACCTCCTGTGTTCCTTCCCGCCCTCTTGTCTCCTCGTTGCCACTACTTACCATGGACGAGAAGAAAGATGCTGCGGTCGCAACGTACAACCCCAATGACTCTGACCTTGAATCTAGTCAGGTTCAAGTTGGTGCTAAACCTGGTGAAGGAAAGCTCTCCCGTCAACTCAAGAATCGGCACGTCGCAATGATAAGGTACGTCGCTGGTGTCTACGCTCCCCCCTGCCCATGCTGATACTTTTCAGTATCGGTGGTGTTATTGGCACTGGTAAGTTGTTGGTCAGGCCATGGATGAGGTGGATTTTCATATGGTTTTTTTAGGATTATTCCTTGGGTCAGCTACATCTTTGCGCAATGGCGGTCCTGTTGGTGTGTGATGTCCTATCGGCGTTTCTTTGTATGACTCAAGCGGTGTGTGGCGCAGGTTTACTACTTGGTTACATGGTCGTTGGTTCCATTTGCTATGCCACGATGGTAAGGCACTCTACACATTTGAACGTCATGCTCAAAGCCCTTCAGATATCTCTTGGCGAAATGGTCTCTTTCCTACCTGTTCCTGGAGGCCATATCAAATTGGCGGGTCGTTTTGTTGATCCTGGGCTATCTTTTGCGATGGGCTGGAATTACTGGTATCGCAATCGAATTTTGAGGAGTCTTCCTTGACTCAATCATTCAAGGTACAATTGGACGATCGTTCTTCCTGCCGAACTGTCAGCTGCTGCCGTTCTCATCGGATTTTGGAATAAGACTATAAATCCTGCTGCTTGGATCACAGTCACACTTGTCGTTGCCGTGGGCATCAATTTCCTTGGAGCAGGTGAGTTTGATACTAGCCAGTTGACATACCTACTTAAAATAAATCAGGTGCATATGGCGAAGCTGAGTTTATTTTCGCATCCATCAAGATTATCTGCATTGTTGGCTTGATAATTCTTGGCATTGTTTTGGATCTGGGTGGTGAGTAAGATTGTTTTTGAGGACACTGACCGTGAATTAATCTAAATAGGTGGGCCCAACCACGACCGTATCGGGTTCAGATATTGGAAAAATCCTGGCCCCTTCACACAATTTGCTGGTATCCCTGGGAACAAAGGAAGGTTTCTTGCCTGGTGGGCGGTCATGACCCAGGCCGCTTTCTCCTTCATCGGTACTGAAATTGTCGCTGTATGTAGGATGTTATATCTTCTCTGTCTGTCTGGAATTAGCTTAATTTCTGGCTTTAGATTGCTGCTGGAGAGACAAAGAATCCCAGACGAAACATTCCCCGTGCAATAAAGCGTGTAGCTATTCGTATGTCCAAATTTTCGTCCAAATCAGCCAGCGCTCATCGTGTCCGAAAGGAATCCTTCTCTTCTATGTTTGCGGTGTTATCGTCATCGGCTGGCTTGTCCCATCCAATTCTGAAGGCCTGGACTTGGCCGATGGAACCGCTGCTTCTTCCCCTTTTGTGATTGCTATTGAAAATGCTGGAATCAAAGTTCTTCCTCATGTAAGCCACCGACCTCAAAGGATTCGTTCCATTGGCTTGATAACTCCTTCAATATTCAGATCATCAATGCCTGTCTGTTGACCGCTGCCTGGTCCGCCGCTTCAAGTGATCTCTACACGAGTTCTCGTGCAATCTGTACGTCATATCTTTTCTAAATGTATTGGAAGTCCATTTACACCACAGATAGACGGTCTGGCCATATCAGGAAATGCCCCAAAGATTTTCCTGAGGACAACGAAAACTGGCTTGCCTTGGGTTGCCATCTCACTAGGTTGCCTCTTCTCTTTGTTGTCCTACATGAGTGTTTCTGGAGGTGCTGGAAGAGTCTTTGGTTGGTTTGCGAACATGACTTCTGTAGCTGGCCTCATCACATGGTTTGGTATTTCGGTTACATATATCCGATTCTATGCTGGGTTGAAGGCGCAAGGCATCGATCGTACGAAACTGCCGTTCAAGTCTGTTCTGCAACCATACGCTGCATGGTATGCAGCGAGCATGATATTGATCATCTGCATTGTACGTCTGTGTTCTCTTCCCAACGGACAGATTCTGAACCCATTCATTTCAGACCAGTGGCTGGGAAGTATTCCTACGTGGCCGTTGGGCCGTGGATGTCTTTGTCACCAACTACATTCCTCTCGCGCTTTTCCCCATATTGTACATAGGCGCAAGAATCTACTTCAGACAAGGGCCCGTCAAAGCTGAAGATATGGATTTCGTCTCCAATCTAGCTGAGATTGAAGCTGAGTCGTGGGTCTTGTCCTGTTCATCCATTGAATTTATTGACTTATAACGATAGTGTTGATGACCCCCCTCCAAGGAACAAATTCGAAGCCTTTTGGCAGTGGCTGGTGAGTGGAGTCAGTGTTTGCATTTATTGTTTCATTCCTCATTCTTCTCTCAGATGTAAAAAGAATTTATGATATCTATTTTGTAATCACCGCAATATAATCCGCCCACATGCACTACATCAGTCGGCGAGATTTTTATGAGTTTTATTCAAAAGTTTCATTTATCAAGGGTTTTGCAGTAATACTGGATGTGATACAAATAATTAAAATTTCGAAAACGAGAGCGAGCGGAAATGTCAACGAATGGCCCTTAGTACAATGTCAGCAGCTTCTCACAAATGAATTAAAGATAGGTGATCTATGGAGGTTCTGACCATATGGAAGAGACAATGCGAAATTTAGATATCACAAAAGAGTGTGAACACGAGAACAGACTCATGCGGAATGAAATGAGTGGATCTAGGTTTTGGAGGCTGGAATATGGAGATTAATAGCTATATATATAGATGAGCATCTGTATGAATCTTGAAGTGGACCAGCTCACCTCGATACCAACTTAATGCATCTGAAGGCGAAGGGACATCAAAGTATAATATAGCCTTGTTATCGACGAGACGTAATACTGAGGCGCCCAGTGAATCAACATTAATCAAGTATGTCGCCTGAGCACTCACCATTCCCATGCACTATGCTTGCAGGCTGAGGTAGAGTTTGCATGCGCAGCACTGCCCATAAGTCCACTTGGGAGGTTGGATCTTGTCCATAGGAAGGATCACGACACAAGACCAGCAGGTCATTGCAAAGGATACCAATAAGCGGCCGAGGTGTCAGCTCCGGAGCTAAACAATCCACCTGAACAGCTGCCGCATCTCCATGTGCATTGATTGTGTCAAATGAAACAACTGCTTTTCGTACGACACGAGTCAGGATAAGTACCCCGCACATTATTAGACGACTATCAAAGGTAACGTCATTGTCAAAATGAGCATTATCGTTCATAGGTAGAAAAGAAACCTACCGATGTGGCTGGACAAGCGGACTTGGGAATTTCCCTCGAATCCTTGCTTGCCATTGGACTAGTTTATGCCTGGATTCCGATTCACGTTTGCCTTCGTTCATATTGGTAGCAAGGGACGAAATCTCTGTGAGAGCTCGTTCGAGAGGATCTTCAACGTAAGGAGGGATAGTTCGCAATAATTCTTCCAACTGATGCATTGATCAGTAATTTGGAGTGTCATAATATGGTCCTGAAACTTACCAGAAGTCGGTAACGGGGTATTCGTTGAACCGGAAGTAGGAGGTAACCTTCAAGATTCAGTTGTGTGTGACGAGGATTCATACGGCATCGTTTCAGGTAAGATTTGAGCCTCTTTCGTTGACTGGTTGACAGATTGGGTAAACCGGCCCCTGGAGCATCAGGAGCGACACCAGAAACAGGGACGATACCCCTGCCGAGACCAAGTGCGACGAGTTGAGTAGTACTTGAGGAGGGAGAACCGAACGCGGAAGGTGGAATTGATGGTGCCTGCTTGACTGATGTCCAATACTTCACACGTTGAACAGAGTTGTCAAAGTTACTACAAAAACATTGAGAAGAAGAAGGCTTTCGTGTTATGGATACTCACTTGATGTAACTGGAGTACATCTTCATGAAGGCAGCATGCTTCAAGAATATTTCACCAACTGCCCTGGCTACATTCATTGATAGTTGTCCATCTGCATCAGCTTGCTCAAGCTGTTCCGGCAACTTCATCATCGGCGCGCATGCTCTCTCCAGTGCAGGCAAGAAACTCTCGCTGTGGAACGAGAACAGCGCCTCGAGTCCCCCGAACACAATCTTGCGCTCACTGATCGGGACAACTGTCTCCTTGCTCGAACTAACGCCACTAAGGATATTTACCGGCACTGATCCTGGCTTTATGTAAATATCTACAAGCTCTCTGAGACCCTTGACATATGTGCGTTCAGTTCTGACAAACATTTTATCAGATGAATTGCACAACAACAAAAGTAAGAAAGCTCACAGGAGAATCTCCTTAATGACCATTGCACGCTTGCCCTTGTCGTCTTTGTATTTGCGTTCTTGTGAAGAATTGCTGTCTGTAGTAACGACACTCATCGTTTGCGACGATGATCCACTTCGTAAGCCGACAATGGTCTCAACAGGACGGAGTTGACCCGTTCCATCTTTAGTCGTAGTCGAAGGTGCAATAGTCGTCCCAGAAAGCGCAATTGATACCTCCCGGAGGTTGTCGGCAACGGAAGTTGTCGTCATTCTCCTAGAACGGGTCATCATCTCATCTGGAGCCTGTCCATACATGCTCAAAGGGTTAAGTTGTTGTGATGAGCTCAGGCTCAGGTCATTCATGTCCTTCAAATAAGCCATGACGGAACGTAAAGCCCTCGTATAAGCTTCCCTGGCACGCTCCTCTTCTTTGCGTTGATATTGCTCTGGATCCATTATAGGGCTTGGGGTAGAGACACGTGCATCAACCGTTAATGTAGCATCTTCAGAAGCTTCGCCCAGCGCTGTAATATCAGGCATGAACTTTAAGTTGTCGGGGATAGGGATGTTCAATCCACCATTTGTGGGCGCATCTATCGGTAAGAAGCTTCGGCGCTTGCCCGTTCGACTGGTTGGAGCTGAAGTTGCAGGCGGCGCGAGGGACACCGAAGCAGGGATGGAAGAACCAAAAGTACTGGCGGAGACTAACGTGTTAGTTGTTGCAATGGAGGGCATGCCTCTGAGCAAATCTGTTGACAGTTGCCGTCGCACGAGAGACGGCGTCTGAAGTGGCTGGGGTGGTGTGGACGGTGGCAAAATGGCATCTAGAGACCCAGACGTAGAGAGACGCACATCAAGTTGAGGTGTCCTGCTAAAACGGTCGGGTATCGGGCTTGCGCCGGCAAGTATCGTTGGTCGGACGTTAGGGTGAGAGTTGGGCGGAAGGGGTGGGACCGGTTCAACTTTCATTTTTCCCATTGACATCTTCTTGAGGAAGCCCCAGCGACTGTTCTTTTCTTTGCCGTCTTTTGAAGGTCTTGATCGATGTAAAGCTTTGCTATCGCTGACAACGCGTGTTGGCACTGAGGGTGGCTGAGGGGAAGTCGTTGACGATGATACAAGAGAAGTCCGGGAATATGCACTCGATGTGTCAACTGCTGACTCGCTGGGTTTTTCCCATAGTGACTGGCTGAACTGAGATCGCAAGACGTTTGCATTAGGTCGTGGAATTGGGCTGCCTATAGAAGAGGCTGGGCCAAGGCTTCCATATCGCTTAGTATTTGGTGATAAAGCGGGAGAGGGTACACTGTTCATTGCAAGATTAGTGCTTGATTGAGAAGTTGCGATTGAAGTCTTGGCAGACAAAGGAGGCATCTCAGCTTCCTCGTTGTGAGCCGTCATTAATTTTCCTTTCCGCAAATCCCCTGCGCTTTTCATTTTACGCAGTTCGGGGCGAGTGAGATGTTCATTTTGTTGCAGAGTTATTGGTGGAGGATTCTGTAATTGATGCTTCGTAGAGCCGGAGTTTGCGCGGGTCTGTTCAAAATAGGTACGGTTCGGAGTCGTTCGTGTGCGCGACAAAGTTCGTGGCGGTTGAGGGCTAACAGGAAGTGGGGAAGTTACTGCTTGACCAAGATGCGGAGCACGGTCGGGCGTGATAGTCTGGTCTTCATCTTCAGGGGTCTGAACAAGCAGCGAGTGGGGAGTGGAGACTGGTCCAGAGTCGGACGCGTCGTCGGTATTGCAATTAGGACCCCGAGCGGCAGCGAGTGGGAGAACACGGATAGAAGGAGGATCCATTGTGGTCGTAGAAGTTTTGGAAAGAAGGGGCTCCACCAAAGCCTTCCAGGGACCCTGGAAGGGGTTATTGTCGACGTACAGAGTTTGCAGAGCCGGCAGCATACAGAGCCAGCTAGGGAGGGCATGGAGTTTGTTCCGTCGAATACTGATGGTATGAAGCTTGTCGAGGTCAGCCATAGCATCAGGGAGCGTGACAATGCCAGTGGAGTCGGCTATGAAAACACGGAGGTTTATGAGATCAGCGAGGAAAACAGGCAGAACCCGGAGAGGATTCGAAGCGACATTAAGTTCTTCCAAATTTGTACAAATGGCAAGGACAGGAGGAAGAAAACCTAAAAAGTTGGCCGAGATATCTAATGCAAGGAGACTGTGACAAATTTGGGGTAGCGTATTGCTGAGGAAGACGGGGACGGCATTTGGGGTAGTTGAGGAACCCATGAGAAGATGGGTCGTACCTGGCGAACTGTGTCAGGTCCCCGAAGCGAGGGGTAAAATAAGAATGAACTCACCAGGTTGGACTTGAAGGTGGACGATTGGAGTGCTATCTGCCTGAACAATGAGTCCCCGACCTTCGTCGGCTATTAGGGCTGCAGATGTACGCTCCTCGTCGAGAGAAGGATCATGATCATCTGTAAGGGGCTGATCATCATCGGTTTCATCATCAGTTAGACCAGTTAGACCAGTCTCGTCCTTTTCATCAGCAATCCATCCCATATCGTAACTAGGCTTTTCTTTGAGATTGGGCGAACTAGCTTCATAGGAGCTATTGTTGCCGAGGGAAGAAGAGCGCGAACGAATACCAGAAGAATACGATTCTGACCACCTGTTCTGATCTGGATGCACCCTTCTTTGGGACACGCGACGTGCTAGCGGTGGGTGGCCGCCTTTGGATAGGATATAGTCCATCTGGAGCGGGACTTGGTCATCGCCAGAGGCAACGTGAACGTGGCTGTAGTCGCCGGAGACCATGGCGCTGCCTGAGCTTGTGTAGGCAGAGGAACGGGTTGAGGATGAGCCTGCGGAAGAGAGAGCTGGGGGCGAGACGAGGAAGGGAGGAGCTGGATTGGAGTGAACGGTGGCGACGGGAGGAGGGTTTGGGCGGATGATACGGGCGTCTGGGAAAGGAAGAGTAAGGATGGATGCCGACAGTAATGCAAAGATACAAAGATGGCAAAGCCTCTCGCTTCTCGCTCAATCTAGCCATCCACAAATACACTCACCGTTTCCGTCCTCAGACTCACTCGACCACTCAATGTATGGCTGTCGCGCCCTGTCACACTGACCGTCAAGCATCGCGGGCGGTAGTGGCAGTGGCTTGTACTGCAGACCAGCCAGTTCTGGGTGGAACGAATCGCGGGTTGGCGGGGTGCGTGGAGGATCCAGTTGAGAGGGGAAGCTGGGAATATTGGAATTTGTTGCCATCAAATGTCTCCACATGCCACTCACAAATCCATTTTAACAAAAATCTTCGTGGAGGACAAAGTTTGTGCACAAGGTCGCAAGCGTCTCAAGCTAGCCCCAAATCTACCTGATGACTCTTTCTATACTCCAGAACGTGACCGATCACAAATTCTCATTGTCAGCCCCACCGGCGCTGACGATTCTGCCAATTTCAATCCGTGTAGGGAATTCAGAACTCCCGTTTCCGAGGCACCTCCTAAGGATATAATTTTCTAGAATTTCATATTCTATTTTTCCGACCTCAACGCAGACCCCTGATGGTTGCTATCCCGGGTCCACCTGATCGTTGGTGCTATGTATCAGGACTTTGAAGCATGATCAGATTTCCAAAAATGCCTCATGCCTTTCCGGATAAAAATTGAGGCCTGGACTCACTCCCGGATATAAGCAGGCTATCCTCGTATCAGTCACCGGACCTCCCTGATATCGACGTCTATACTCATGCATGTTACGTTCCTTTTCAGAGTACCCAGAGTATGGAACAAAATTTACGGTGAACTAGAAGAACGCTGGTCTAAATTTGAATGGCAAGCCTTGGCAAGTGCCCTGGTGCTCAAACAACAAGTGGCGAGTCAAACAGAGAAAATATACGAGTTGATGTACAAAGCAAGAGCGAAGTAGTTAGTTGTAGGCTGTCTACATTATTGTCGTTTCATATCTTAATAATAGCTTATCGTCCGCTCATCTACCCTGATACTTTCATAGCGAGTGAGCGAGCGAAAATATCATCTGTTGTCCGCAGGATTATTGATGGAGGCCCGTGTAAACTGCGCAAACTGCGCGCACGTACTAGGGGTTTACATACCCGTCACGATAACCAAGGATCCCACGTCAATTGGACAATCAAGTGTCTATAGCAATACATTTTTCCCTAACCAGTTGATAGGTTCAGGGTCATACGGCGCTGAAACAATTTGTGTTGGAACCTAGGCGAGCTTGTGCATTGGCGATCTCTATCTTTGTTTTGAGAATTATTTTTGATAGGATCTGTTTGCCTCACTCGAGGTTTATCGTTGCACTTGCTTCAACAGCTCGGTGATTGAATATTTTCCTACAAGCTTTGTGCTCACAGTTTAATCTTGTGAGAATTTTTTGAAGCGTATCAATCAGGGGTTCGATATTTGAGTTCATACGGAATCAACCTCAGTCTTCCTCTTGTATTGGACCGGAATGCATGTGGAACCGTAATGCAAAAGAACCAGATATCTTATTGTCACTGTCGTGTCTAAAAATCATACAAATCTGGTCTATCTGACAGAAAAGCCACTGATTTCTTCTTCTTTTTTGCCTTCGACTGCATGCCCAAATCTGCATCTGGGGGTGGCGCATGATGCACATGATCATGAACCTCGAGGCACACATCTACTTTCGCCACCTGTGCTGTTTTGTGACGACTTGGTCCTAGTGTATCCCGCTCACTGATGGCTGCGCTCTCAGCGCCAATGACCGACTGCATTGCAACAGTAGGTGTCGTCCGTCTTTCAGACAGACCCCCTTCCACATCTAGATGCAGTGTTTCAAATAGAAGCCGCTTTCTCGTACACTTGAATGCAATATTATTTTCCCCGCCACCGCCCGACGCAGATGATGACGCAGAAAGTCCACGAAGGACTGAAAAGCGGTCACTCGGCGGCACCAACATGTGAGGAACGGGGAGCATATCAACATGCACAATTCCATGATGAGATGGGAACGAGTCAGTAAGCGATGGATCTCCTGTGTAAAAAGAAATATCAACTTTTCTTAACATTTGGGAGCATGATATTGAAGCGCCTAAGAAGCAATCCACTAACCTGAAAACGCTTCCAGGAAGACAGATGCATCACTCAGCCACCCTAGCTTCTGCCGCCAACCTGCATCATCCCATGTCTCTTTGCAGATGTGCGGCGGCATGCCTATAGATGCACAAGCCATTGAATGCTTCCGTAACTTTGACCGGAGAGAATACAAGAAGTATGCCAGGTTCTTCGAAGACCTCCATCAGGTCTCGGATAGAGTATAAATAGGAGTAATTTTAATCACCTGGCTTGAGAGATTGCCCCAGAACGGGGAACCCAATGAGGGTATACAAAATCTGATAGGAGCGTTTCCGCTTTCTTGGGATGTCAAATCTGTTGAAATGCTGCGAAGGACCTCGGTGATCGACAGCTGCGATTGTTCTGGACCGCATGTGACTTTCAGAAAGCGAAGTTTATCCTTCTGTAGTGCAGCTTGTATAACGGAGTCCGGAATGCGTGAGGACAGATCAAATGCATGGCAATAATCATCAGATAATCTGCTTTCAATGCGTTTAGCTACTCCTTTTCAAACTTGCGATTTACGACTTACATACAATGCTGATTTGACAGATGTCTGGAATTGTTTCATCTGCTCATAACGCCATGCAATTTTGATTTTTTGGTCTTGTGTTCGAGTCTCTTCTTCATCGCTATCTGGAACCCTACTGCAACCATCCCTTGATTCCGGTGTCATGTAACCTTTAGGATACCACATGACATCACGAACGAAGCCTTCAGGATCACTGTCGACAATTACCACGCGATGTCCACAGGCAAGTCCCTCAGCAACGAAGTACTTCTGCACGAGAGAACCATACGACGAATGAAAATCCGGAGCTAGAACAAGCATGCTACACGATAGAGGTAATCCTCCTCCTAAAATGTCGTCTAGAGAAGGCATGCCTGTTGATATGATGATAGTAGACGAAGACGCAGGAGAAGGCCGAGTGCCTGGATATGAAAATGGAGTCGGTGTTTTCGTTGAGCCTTTTCTCTTGAAAGAAGACATGGTTCATATGAGAGTGCAAACGTCTGTTTGTAAGAGCCAGATTAGATAAACTCAATGAATTGGATGGTTGTATTTGCCTTTTTCCGGCTGATCCCTATGCACCGCGACCTTGGACTCATGCCCTCGTGAAAACCCATCGAAAATTCATCATGGTCAAAAGGATCACTGCAATTTGCAAGAATGCTCTCCGATACTTCGTGTCTAGACCACGACGAATTGGCATGCTTTGTCTCCATGCAAGTGCATTCTATTGATTGTAACCTCTCCATTCATTCGATTACTATTCCAGGTAGTCAACTTTGCATGTAGCATACACCTGTGCACGAAATATTTAGTGCGAGTGTCTGTCGTAAGGCACCCTTTGTCATCCCTCCAGCCGAGCCACTGAGGGTGTTACATCACAGATGGAGGGCCCTTCCATGTTTCCAACACTAGCAGAAACAGGCGAAATTGTTATTGAAGACCGCCTTACTTTAAGACTCTTTCCGTACCGTATCGCACGAGGAGACCTTGTCGTACTCAAAAGCCCCATCATGCCGGAGAGCATCATAGGCAAACGCGTCCTGGGGCTACCTGGTGATATTGTTTGCGTCGACCCCACAGGAGAAACAGCACCGTCCACCGAACACATTGTTGTTCCAAAGGGCCACATTTGGATTGTTGGTGACAATGCACCGTACTCACGAGACTCAAGGACTTTTGGGCCAGTTTCGATGTCATTACTCGAGGGAAAATTGATCATGAGGGTAATAATCCTATAAACACAATACCAGCATTCTGACATTCATTCTAGGTCTGGCCACCATCGAAGTTTCAAGTCTTTCGTAATTCTCTAACATTCATTGACTAATTTTACCAGAAGACAAGTCAGGATTTCTCAAAGTTCATCGAGTAGCCACCTTGTCCATTCGGCACAAACTTGAAATTATCTGTCGACAGACCAAAATTTCCTGACGCAGATATGTCAGCTCATCAGTTGTCGAACGTGACTCGGAAAAGTATCTCTACCAAGGAAGCTGTTACCAAGAGTTTTTAGTTTGTCCAACATTTCGGTTGTTTCCCGCTTTTGTGCAACTTCTAGACGCGGTTTGAGTTTCTGGAGCACATTATGGATTTCTTTTGATTCTTTGCTAGTCAGTGGTAACTTTAACAAGGTGTTGTAATCTGAGGTCGTTATAGAATCAGTGAGCAGGATAAGGATCATTTAATTTGAACATAGACCTTCTTGTGCAGACGACAGCGATGACCAGGTGTCCAAAATCTCATTTGACGCCGCTCGTCTTTGTAAAGCCTTCACGTAAGTTGGATCGTCCTTCAGAGCTACGTCAATTGATTAGATCGCCTGGAACGCGTTGATTGAGGCACGAACCTTTGGTACATGCTTCAACTACTAGTTTGTGCTCTCCCTCCCCAAAATCTGATTAGCATGACACAGCCTCGCCTGGTCAAGGTCGACTCACCAATTTGACGTAGCACGCCCCAATATTTGCATTAAGAATTGCCCTCAATGTCGAACATGCTTTCTCAGTCTCTGAATCGAGATCACGTTGTAGTGTCTCAACTATATCTACACTCGCAACCTGAGGGTCTTGAGTCTGTTCATCTTCACCTTTTCCCTCCTCAGCCTCTTTTAAAGGACTTGATCGTCCATCTTGTAGGGAAATCTGTCTTTGCGGTACATATACGACGGCAGATTCATAAGCGGATAAGGCTTCTTGCCAATCTCCTTTGCGGAAGCAAGTGTTACCTTCGGCCTTGCGTACATTAGCCTCCCGAATTCTCTCCTGAAGTAACCTGAGATATCAGTGAGACCTTTCAAACACAGCTAACGACCTACTTCTGTCGTCAGTGACTCCACAGCAAGTGGTATGCGTATTGTTGATTCTTCGGCCATGGTGGGGCAACAAAGACCTTGCTGTCTAGACAAGGCACCCTATCGTTACTCAATTGCCTAATCTAGTACTTGCCCGGCTGATTGATGACGACATCCTAGACTCAACACGCTCTACTGAAATGCCCGGTATTGAAGAAAGCAAATGTATACTTGTCACTGGTGCTACTGCAGGGATCGGTCGCTCTTTGGCTCTTGCTCTCGCCAGATTACCTTCTAAACCTCAGGTAATTGCTACGGGTCGCAGACAGGATAGACTCAATGAATTGAAAACTGCCGGGCTTGAAGTTTTCCAACTCGAACTTGACACTGACATGGCTTCGCTCAAGAACTCAGTTGATTCCATCCTCGATAAATACCCCCAGGTGCTCTTCTTCATTGTAAAAGTAAAACCATGTGACACGCTAATCCGATCTACATGCTTTTTGTGTAGCTTGATGCAATCATCTTGAGTGCTGGTGTGCAATATGAGTTCTATTTCGACAGGGAGATCGATGTCGCTAGTGAGTTATTCCTGGTATAATTTCTACTGTCATTAATCACCGCCAATGACTTTAGAGTTCCAGAATGAAATGAACGTTAACTATACTTCTGTCACAGCGTTTATCACCTACCTCTTGCCCCACTTTTGGAAGCTTTCGGTTCATTGCTTCCGAGATCTCTTAATCAATAGCTGATATCTCTCGCAGGATGCAGGTCGCCCTTCCTTCATAGTGCCGATAACTGCAGGAATTGGTATCGTCCCAGGTTCCTGGGTACCAGGATATTCTGCATCGAAGGCAGCCCTTCATTCTTTCACTCTGAGTCTGCGAGTTCAACTCAAGGCTAAAGAAAGTAAGATCAATGTCTTGGAAATCATCCCACCGTAAGTAGTTTTGCTGCTTTTATCCCCTTGTTCATATCAGGTTATTGTACAGGCTTGTTGAATCAGAATTGCATGACGGCAAGCATTTATACCCAATACTATGAGGACTTATGAAAGTTGATACAAGGTTCATCCCAGACGCAGGCACAACAGAAAAAATTAGCAAGTTCTGGATGCCCTTGGATACTTACACCGAACATGTCGTTGAGGGGCTTAAGAGAGGAGAATCTACCATTACGACTAAAGGTTCTCTTGCCTTATATGAGAAATATGAGACCGGCAAGGAGGAGGATGCTCGGCAATTTTTGGCAAACAGACAGCAGTGGTAATCTGATCCGAGTGGTAGGTGTTTACCTCTTGGCTGAGATATGAATCGTCCAAAGATCCTGCTGTGCTTGATTCATTTTTGTAGTTCTATATCTCAGTTCTATTGCTGCCCGTCGTTTGTACGCTTGACGGCAAATCCTATTGCGCTGAACCCTTGAACCCGCTTGTCCGAGGGGAAAACTTTGGACAAGAGATTTTCGACAGTTAGCGTCAATCCTGACACATTGTAGAGGAGTAGAGATGATGGACTGCGACCGAGCATCGTGTAATAAATAGTTGATTCGAAAAAAAGAGGAGTAAAGATGTCTTGAATGCCCTGATATTGTCGGAATCAGGGATTAGCACCATTGATTCGCAGACCGCTCCCTTTTGATAGTTCAACCACAAGTGAGCTGCCAACCTTCTTCCCTCGCAGAGGATTTAAAATTAGTGATAACTGAGTACTTGCATCGCTGATAATCTGTATTTGCCCGGCTCCGATAACCGAGGAAACGACGCCAAATTCTGGAGACTGCGAAATATGTCATCACTAGCCTGTGAAAGGAATGAAGGAGATTTCTCGGTTTTGAGCCAATGGTTGAACAACTCTGGGTAGTTAACTTTTAACTTCAAACTACATGAGATAAGATACGAGTCATATAAGTTTCGGAGCGTGCATTCGAGATCAATCAGTGGGCGCTCTGAGGCGAGGAGTATCATCCAAATAAACAAGCATAAAGGAAGGGAAAACATAATCAATGATCTAAATTTTCAAATACTACTACAGTTACATGCCCAAGTCTGTGTTGTGGTTACGCTGCGAAAAGAAGGAGTTCGAGCGGCGATCGGCGCTCACACCTACAACCGCGAAGAAACTCATCGATGCCGGTTTTGAGATCATAGTCGAACGCGATGAACAACGGATCTTTGACGACGAGGAGTTCGAGAAGTATACTTTTCTTTCGATCACTGGAGTTCAGTCATTGATGTCAAAGTCTAGAGTGGGATGCAAGCTTGTAGAGAACAACAGTTGGCCATCTGCACCTAAGGATACACCCATTATCGGACTCAAGGAACTGCCAGAGTCTGATGAACCCCTTCCACATACGCACATCCAATTTGCACATTGTTACAAGCGGCAAGCCGGGTGGTCCAAGGTTCTCTCTCGCTTCCACAGAGGAGAAGGGACGCTTTATGATCTCGAGTTCCTTACTGATGCCTCTGGCCGTCGTGTGGCAGCCTTTGGTTTTTCATGCAGGATTTGCGGGGGCTGCTGCCGGTACCCTGGCATTCGCCGCACAGATGAAAGGAATAACACTTGGTCACCTTGAACCCTATGTTAATGAAGAGGCTATGATTTCAGCGGTCAAGGCCGCATTGGGAGGCAGTGGTAAGAGTATCAAGGCACTTGTGATAGGCGCGTTGGGCCGGTGTGGTCGAGGTGCAGTTGACCTGTTCAAAAAGATCGGTCTTAATGAGTACGTCTTGACCAACATTACTTAGAGTGATGGCTGACTGCCAGGATCAGAGATGATATTTACAAGTGGGATTTGGCAGAGACGGCCAAGGGCGGTCCATTTTCCGAAATTCTGGAAGTTGATATATTCGTCAATTGCATCTACCTTTCGTCACAGATTCCATCTTTCATTACCCGGGAGACGATCGTTGCTGCAGGCCAGAAACGCCGCTTGTCAGTAGTCGTCGACGTGAGCTGCGATACGACTAACCCGTTTAACCCAATACCGATCTACGACACCAACACGACATTCTCGAAGCCTACTGTAACAGTTGATGGGCTTGGGTGAGTAGGATGGTTGCTTTTGCTCTAGTTGACCTAACTTGGAGCAGGGAGGTCCCGCCGTTGTCTGTGATTTCAATTGATCACCTGCCGACGTTGTTACCGCGGGAAGCATCTGAGCAGTTCAGCGAAGATCTGTTACCATCACTGTTGGGGTTTCCTAAGACGAGGGAGTGGAGTGAAGCAAAAGCACTGTTCCAGAAAAAGCTGAGAGAGGCAGAACTAGGCGAATAGGTGGGAAAGTGATGGGAAGGTTATGGTTGCCATGTGTAGTCTGTTTTGAACCTGGTCAACTTGCGCCTGTCTGAGTAAGATTACTTGGTCTTTTCCGTGGCTGGCCACACTCCCATGGCTTGTACTGTCCCGACAATCCGCGTTTCTCCTCCATGTGCCAAACACCTTTCTCCCCTTTGTCCCCCAGATACACCAGTAAATAATAAGGGCTTTGACAGAGAGCGGTTTGAAGCGCTCATTCAGGCCTCGAGGGAGAGGAATGCACTTGTCGGTGCAAAGAAGCCAGTAGACCTTCGCAAAGAAATTGCTCGCAGGGTGCACACAAATAAGCTGGGTTGGTCCCTTTCATGCCCCTTACAGATAATTTTTGCTCACTTGCCTATCACCTAGTTGAACGCCGGGCGCTCTTCCTCGCCAAGGTCCGTGCTCCCCCTTCCCCGACGGCTACGACGACTCCAAAAACCCCTCCCGATTCCCCTGCTATCTTCCATTATTCTCTTCCTTCTCCAGGACTTGTTTCCCCGCTTGCAATGTTTGATTCTGTTCACGGCATCGATGCTATTCCTCTATGCAGATCCATTGAGCAGGTTGACTTCCGCCTTGTCCATGACAAAAATATGCAAGTCAACCATAACCAAGTGTTGCCATCTTTAGACCAAATTTCTGCCCGTTTGAAGACCTTGGCTTCGGCACGTTCAACTACCATTGTCGATGGCCCTGTAGTTATTCCAGCATTGGCATCAACTCCTCCCTCGGGTAGACCAGCTACTATAGAAATTGGTCGTTTGAAGATGCCGGTTCGCAGTGCCAAACTTCTTTCGGTGGCTGCAATTGAGCCGCCATCTCAATCTCGACCAGCTACAGTTGCCATCCCTCCACCTCTGATTCCAGACACTTCGCTTCGTTCGAGCATGGAGATCACAACGACGGTTGCCCAACGAACAGCCACTGCGTCTCCAGCCAAGCTTACTGAGTCTAATCTCAAAATTCTTGATGCAAGGGAACGCAGAGCACATAACATGCTTTCAACTCTCCGCAGACGGACCCTGTCTATGCCTCAGCAACCATCACAATCTGCTCAGCTCATTAATGATACAGTGCCTCGAAGTTTGACCAAAGACGCTGCAAGGCGAACAACGCCCGTGCCTATTCCGCAGGAAGTTATGGAATTAAGTTTGGAAGACCGCAAGTCACGGTGGAAACGCCATAGTGCCCCAGCTGACTTTATGCCGAAAGGCCATGCTGGGTTTGAGCATCCAGTTTTCGCTTACCCTGGTGTTTTTTGAACAGGAATTATTTCTTCTCAAAATTTCCCCGGAGTGTATTGCTATACAGATTTCAGGATTCAGCAGCCAACCTTTGTTCCAACTTGTCCCTTTTTTATGTTGCTGGACTTTTCCCCTTTGATTTTTTTTGATCGATTTATTCAGGACGATGACTCTGTCGCTTCTCGCGCCGTCTCTAATTTGTGTAACATTTTCACTTCTAACTTGCTCCCAGTTTGTATTTTTTATTCACACTTGCTCCGTCTTTTTTCTCGTCTTTTGTCTCGTCTTTTGTTGACTTAATACCTCTTGTCCGAAGGCGGAAGTGGTCCCATACCCTCACGCTCGTTTCTATTGTAGTTGCATATTAGTAGAAGGCCGGGCCTCGTGTAATTCATCAAATGACCGTTGATGTTCGAGAAATGCATGCAGTTAATTTCAGATGAAACTTCTGTCGCTTGTTCGATCTGTGTCCAATCTTAATTCCGTATCATTGATGCAAGCCTATTGAAACACAACATCTGCAACACAGCATCTGCAATCAAAAGATGTACAAAACTACGGAAAGAGAAAGCAAGAAAGCAAGAACGTGGATAGGTAGCCTGTCAAAACAATATTAGAGTAAATTATTCGCGAGCAAGATGATAGAAAGATGTGATATGATGTGTACAAGAAGATTGGAGATTGACTTTAAGAGATTGATCCATTAATTTTGTCGGTGGACTCATTTTTGAGTTGCGGCACCTCGTGGTGAGTGTGTGACGTTCTGAGTTGAGGGGGACACTGATGACATTGGGCCCGAACTATTGTTGGAGCTATTGGTCTGTACCGCTAATGGGGGAACCGGTAATCCCATTTCACTACGAGATCGCCGATGCTGCGCATGATCGTACCACGGGGGAAAGTATCGAGGAGTAGAACGATGGTATGAATGATGCGGGTGGAGGGCTGGGCTATGAAACGGTAAGTCTTCAAATTCTGAATCAAGCTCGAGCTTATAACGTCGCTGTTGCCCCTGGGGTTCGCACTCCCGCGGCTGCTCGTAACGACGTGGATGGCGCTTGCTATGAAGGCATCGACCCTGCTTCTGGGTCTGTTGTTGCTGGGAAGACCGTTGTCGAGTTTGTTCCACGGGAAAATCTGAGCCATTGAGCATCCGGTCAATGACATCTAGACGGCGTCCTGCAACGACGTGTGATGTTAGATTCCAAAGCACGGTCGAGTCACCATATTGAACACCTACTGTAATCCAAACGGATCCGGTCGTCTATCGACTCATCATCGTCAGAATCCGCAAGAGGGTCTTTAGTGTTGACAATGTGCCAGGCCTCTGGGAGTGTATTAATGGTACTTATCAACTTATGATAAGATGTACTTACGTTCGAGCATCGTTCGCTCTCCACCAGGAAATCGAGGTCCAGGATACGAATATCGACGGGGTTCTACCGTTGGCATCACTATTGATAGAAACTAATGAGAATCCGAAGCTTCTGTCAAGCGGAAATAAGAGTATATGTATAACATTCACCTGCACTAGGAGGATGAGTAGGTGGAGATGGGGGGTCTTGCTCGCGGTTTGGGCTTGGAACGTAATACATGAAGTTATCATCTTTGAGAGGCAACTCCCGGTTCTGTCGAATAGATCGAGTAGATGAAGGTACTGTTTCCGGGGCTGAGAGAAATATGAACTGGGGCCACCGATCTGTCAAAGAATTACCTGATACGAAATGTGACAAGACAAGGTTCTTAGGCTTCTTTTCGGCTTCTACGGAAGCAACGAGGCGTTGCAGAAATAGATTTCGTTGTGTGGTCATCTTTCGTCCCCATTCAATTTCTTCTTTGGTATCGACATTCTCTCGATTTTGGTCCGCCTCAGTCACGTGCCTCATTTGAGGCACCCTGGGACGATTAGTCTTGGAAAATTCATCATCCCAAGGATTGGAGCCCTCTGAGTCCTCTAAATAGTGGAATATGAACCATAGGAATACTTTGGATCGATCTGCTGAAGAAAGACCCCTCCTGGGAAGGAAGAGGTCCAGAAAGTTTAACAAGCCATCAAAGTGAATAGCTGCTAGGGGCTACATCAATTCAGTAAGGTCAAATGAATTCAAATCAATCAGCCCACTCACAGCGGCATGGTTAGACAGTACAAATATTAGATTGACAACGCTGGTGGGTGGTCTCTGGCCCGCTTGCTTCGGGGAAATAAACGTAAGCCTTGGAGTCAATTTACGGCATGACCATGATGCTTACTCTCTTTGCAAGAATTTCCTCGGGCGTTGACGGTGGTATTGTCCTGATCTCGGAAGGTAAAAGAGCAGCTTTCAGACAGTTCTTAATGCGAGGAGCATCCTGTGCATTCCCATCGGTTTTTTGAAGTGACGGCACAGGGTGGTAAGTTCGGAGGGCTGTCTTCATTTCTGGAAAAACTGGGCAAGGTGAAATAAATCCCCCTATCTTAACTGATAAAGGCAATAAAACGGAAAAAAGCTTACAGGCCATGGTTGTATTAATCCGACCAACGTTGGTCAGCAAAGAAAATTTGGCCAATTCTGTTGCAAATGCGGGAGTATCAATCATTTTGTCCTTCAGAACCTTGGAGCATTTTGCAGAGCTGTATAATGCATTTATGTAGAGTTCGGAGAAGCATATCTTAGCTCTTCCGGCGACGGTACTAGTGAAGGCAGCTGTCTTGTCTGAGAATATGTAGTCGAGGAGGTCATACTGAACGTCCTCCCGAGTGAGGGGTTCTGCGTCATTCCTTTTAATTGGCAGGGCCTTTCGACTCAGATATCCAACTCTGAAGATATGGTCAGAATCTTGATGATAAATGTGCAACGAACAACGAACGGAGGATTGGACTCGGGAGGCCAGGCAGGCTGATTCGAGTAAGATGAGGCAGTAGCGGACGTGGAAGCCATGAAACAAGGATAGTGCGAACACGAGGCAAGGAAGCGACAAGGAAGCTCAACGAAGCCAGACGCCCAGCATTTGCCAACTTTCAACCAATAGAATGGAAACCGATGATACCACAACTGATCCCACGTGCAACTCTCGAGAAGCAATCGCGAGTGATATGTGGTAAAATAAATGATATCTTTAGGAGATGACAGTTGGCACACGGATAAGGACCGGAGTTGCCAAGCGCTGGTCCAGGATCGAAGAAGCGCCCGACGGGTGTGATAACTTACAAGAAAAGCTTGACATGGCCAGATGCCCAATTTCAGTTAATCCGCTCCAACCCCATACGGAAAATAGATGACCTCAGGATGGACACAAGTTCTTTCCTTCGAATATTACGTCAGCAGAATCCATTTTGTGAAGTAGTGCTACACTTTACATGGCCACACATAGGGATCCACTAGGGCCACGGGTCCGTCAATTATGTCAGCACCAAGCTAAACTAGACATAGTATAAGTCATCTAATTTACTCATATAAGCCCAGAAAAGATGCAGATGCAGCTATCAGAACCTTGGCCCAGCACCTGCCAGATTAGCGGCTCGAAGCTCACCCCCAAGGTCGAGTACAAAACGGGAGCCTAGCCACTTTGAAGTAGTCAAGCTTCAGTAATCCAGCACAAGGCCAATGTACGAAGTGTAATGCAATAGGTATCTCTCTATGCTATTCAGAGAAACTATAACCAGATTAATATAAGGAATTGTAATTGGTACTGTAATCAGTGCTGGCAATTGGTGTTGCAGCTAGTTTTGCAAGTGTTCTGATAATTTTTTCTGGGCTTACATAAGTAAATTAGATGACTTTGGTGACACACAGAGTGAATCCTCTACATATACCATGGCTGACAAACTTGATCCTGTTTCTCAGGTATGTCGTACTCTTATCTGTTGTAGTAATTTTGGCTCAATCATTTTTAGCGAGAACTTGCTCAATTCCTGGAACAGGAACAGCTACAGGTTTGTCCTGGCTGTCCTATGCAAACTTGGTAAAATTTGATGTATCCCCTTCCCATTAGGCAAACATAAAGTCTAACATCCACCAATTAACTGCAATGTGCTGGGACAAGTACGCCCTAGTCCCCCGGGCTATTTTGATTCAAAACTAACGGCCTCGTATATGATAGGTGTATTACAGGCGTCCCTGGGACCACACTCTCCCGAAACGAAGAAAACTGCTTGACCAACTGCGTCAACCGTTTCATAGACACTGGCATCTACCTGGTGAATGAAATTCAGAACAAAAGAGATACACAGTGACATTATTCCTAGACATCTTCAGTGTCAAAATACCTGTTTAATGTTGGTTTGTCGTATGAATTATGCAATCCTACAGCAGCGGTATGTATGATCTCAGTACCTCCCTCTTCCAAACAAGTACACTAGACCAGCTGGAAAGAAGAAACAGAAAGCATCTAGGATTAGCGTTTGCGCCGCAACCTTATTGGAATATCAAGGGCCGTCGGACTGCTGGGAATCGTATCCAGGGTGCCATTCTCATGGTATCTGGTTATTACCTCATCCTTCAGATTCCAAAGATTACGCAACCAAATATCAAATTTTTCTTTCTCTCCCGCAGGGATGTCGACTTCAACTGCACTTGGTGTGGCTACATCCGAATTTGATAAACTCCTGGATAAGTCTCCTATAGGAACATCACTGCAGACGTCGAACAGCCGCAGGTGCATATGGATGGTAGGAGGGGCAACCTCGTTGAAAAAAATTGAGCGTAGAGTGTAATAACTCTGGCCGTAGCCCATTAAGGGAATACCTAAACAAGTCGTGAGCGATGGGCGCCGGACCAGTTTTCTAAAACTTGCCAGGGTACACAACAGTTAGATCAAGCAATTTGAGGTCCGGGATACGAGGTGCAAGCGACCGCAGAGTGTAATGCAAGCCAGTGGAACGCGGGAGGAGTACATTCTTCATGTCGGGCTGTCTAGAGTGTTAAGTTTCCTTTTTGTCATTCCAGAGGAAGTAGAGCATACAATACCCATTTTGTCTGCAAACTTCTTACTCATGGGCCTAGTATGTCTACTCACTAAAGTGCCTTCGGGATATAACAAAAAGCAAAACGGCCTGTTCTCCTTCCTTGCCTCCTTGCCCAAAGACGCCAGCTGGGAGGCAAGCTGGACTCTATCAGCAGCCCACGATCTCGCCAGAAATATGAAATTGAAGAATTGCATGCCCTGTTTATCGTTGAGAACCGGCTTACCAGGCTTGGATTCAGAAAATTTACCCAACCCATGATAGGCAGCCATCGTAAGCTCTTCTTGAGTGTGATGAATATGTGCCGGTGTACGCCGCTTGGACCAATGAAATAGAGGAAGCACCAAGCATACCACCAATCTGCGTAGATCTTGAGTCCTTATTCAGTCAGGTCCCAGGAGGCACTTCTGCAATCAATACTCACTTGATGATTGGCAGTGAGAACGAATTTAGTTGGCAGGTTCAGGCTAACGACCTGGCCTTTTGTGTTCTTAATGGCAACACGTTCAATCTCCTCTTGGCTAAACTCCCCGGGGCCTCGCGTTTCGAAGGTAATCCGCAGCTTGGTTGGCGCAAACCACTGGCACAACAAGACTAAAAAACCACGCTAAGCACTCCAGACAACAGTGCAGTTCATCCTCACCCACTTAATAGACAACCAAAACACCCCTTTGTCCAACGGATCCCCTCATAGTAGAAACTCCTCGCCGACCGGAAAGGAAGCAATCTGATGGGAAGCAAGAATGCGAATTGCAAGCCATTAATCATGATGCTCGCGGCCAGTAGAAGAACCATGAATGCTAGTGACTTGAAGATCTGCCTCCATGATGCTGGAGGTCGTGCAGAGATAGGCAGTTTATAGAGTTCTGAGTTAGTTGACATTCCCAGCCACCCCGGAACGTCCAGAGGTATCCTCATAAACACCTACGTACAGAGAGGATAAGTATGAGAGTAGTACAAAATTGGTGGCCGAACAAAAGTCTCTTGTTATGTTCAACGTGCTGTGATCGTGCTGTAATTGGTTGTTTGAGGCCTTGATCTAGCCTATCAGAGTAGTATGTTAACCCCCACAACTGCTCTTCCCTCGTGATATGGCAAGCTAGTAAGACCCAACATACAGCACATCTATAATAATAACTTGGACCGACATCAAACTGCAGACCAACTCTGTTTAGATTGATTTCGACGCCTCCATGAGAATTACAACGAAATAACTGAAAAGAGAAGCAGGAGCGGGCTAACTCTGAGGCGTCTTGGCTGCACGGTAAGTGCCAGTCTGAGATAACTAGACCCACAGAGTCTCCTTCTGCAGCCAAACGCATAGGGTCCTTGTTTCATCAGAGCAGGGATTGATCCTAATGATACGTACTGACTCTAGATAGTTATTAGTGACCACTCCTTGCATATGGAGGTATGGTTCACGTCCGGGTCAGAATCAGAAGAAACCCAATGGCTCACGCACAATCCCGCGATGCCACTTGTCAAAAGATAAAGGAATAAGGTGATAAAATACCGTTGTTGATAACATCGAAGCCAGAGGATGATCCGGATAGTTTGCCCGAGGATACCAAAACGGTCCTTGATCTATTACATAAGGCGTTATGGGGGAGGCAACAGTGTCCAGGTTTTGGCAAACAATGATATCGGGTTAAACCTTTGAACATATACATATATAACTACGTGGTACTTCTTGACCCGTACTGCCACTAGTCAATCGTAAGTCGTCAAGTCCAAGCTGCACCTACGCAGAACCTCACGCAATACTTCGCCACGACTCATTCACAGCACTCGCATACAACTCCATGATGGACTTCCCAGAAGACCTGATTCCCGTTATCCTCGAGAGCAATCATCACTGGTGGGAAAGAGACCTCACTCGTCTTGCTTTGGTTTCTCCGGCCTGGTTATACCATGTTCGGAGACGGCTCTACGCTGCACCATCTTTGTATTCGTTCGCTGCTTGTTCCTTGCTCGCCAGGACATTGCAATCCAACCCTTGTCTAGCATGCCTTGTGCACGAGCTAGCGCTTCAGCTCACGTGCACCTCATACGGCTCTCCTCAAGATAGGCTGGCGGTCCGGATGCTTTTAGGTCTAAGAGGCCTGCGCAGCCTCGTTCTGGGTGGCGAACTAGCCGTTCGGTCAGAGCGTTTTCTTGGCTTCGTGATCGCAGTAGATACTCTTGAGAAGCTGCACATTGATGGTAGATTGCTGAAAACGTCATTGGCGTCGCGAGCGTCAATCGAGTGGTCCGAAGACCTCGCTTTCAGACTTCCGAATCTCAAGAGCCTCAGGCTGACGGAGTTAGATATCGACATTAACCCAATCTCCAGCCCTGTGTCCCTCCACTGGGATGAACTCATTCTTGACGACGCCAGCATTGTCAACGGATTTCTTTTGCATCTCGTCCCAGAGGGCTCGACTGTGAAGAGTTTGTATGTGAGAGCGACAAATGTTTCAGAGTATGATGAGCACATTCAAATGGTGCTTGGGTCTTCAAATGTACATTCATTGAAATATGAAGTTGGAAAGGCCAGTCCGTCTGACAGCTCCTTTTTGGAGCCTCGAGAACTGGAGAGTCCTCATGCGCTTCGTCTTTGTCACCTCGAGCTGCATGGACTCCACATTGACCACGGGATCCTGTCTACGATACGTCAGCGGTTCCATGAGATTGAAGAACTCGTTGTGTCCAGCCGATTAATATGTGTGTCCCCAGAGGACTGGGGAGCATACTTTATGTCTGGGGCGCTACCCTCCTTGCGTACCCTCAGGTTGACACGAGGCACGAATCAGCCTCCCTATCAGCCATGGAGTGCGAATGAGGTCCGAGTATTGGATGAAATGGCTTCGCTGCGTCGCATTGACTTTCTTCCGCTTTGACGAGCAGGCATAATGTAGTAATATCTTTGGAAACATGTGCATGAGTATGATATCTGGACGTTGAGTAGTGTACGCACAGAATGAGACGATTGAATGTGGGAAGGGTAGGATTGAACGAGTTTGGTAAATATGAAAGATGATACCCTGAGATGCCTCTTGTATTGTTAGGGTCGTATTGACGGCATTCCTCATTAATTTCCAACATGTATTCCGTTTTATCTCGCAGCCAGCAACCAGCAACATCCACCTCTTCTCCACACCCCCCAAGAAAGTCCTCGTTTTTGTCCCTCCGCAAGGACAAGGGCAAATCAGTCCAGGCCAACATCCAACCAGTTTTATCCACTCATGATATGCAACCCTCATCCTCCAATCCCTTCTCCCGGTCAAAGACAAACACAGCTTCTCATGTCGCCAAGGGCAATGCCAAGCACACCCAACCACTGACCCGGCCTCGAGGCGATTCAGCATATACTTTCCCTACGTTCGAGTCCGCCGAGGACCTCGCTGCGCCTACCGCCTCTTCACGTTATGTACGTGTCCGGTCAGACACGGGGCCTTCAGGGAAATCGCACCCGGATGATCTTGTCAGCGCTACCCATCTTCCCCTCTCCGGATCATCCTCCACCCGACATACAGCGATACCACCACGCAATCCCATCGACAGCGCGTCGTCGCAGGACTTTTTCGAGCAATTTTCTGTCGTGGCAGCACCCGTGGCTGGAGTGGATGTGATGGATGCCCTGGTAGACGGCATGAATGGGGGGGAAGGAAGTTTGCTTGTATCTAGTCGAGCACGGCTGGGCATCCCAAATCACCATCCACTTTACCAGCCTCCTCTGCCCACACCGCCCCCAGGCATTGTGTTGGGAGGCGGAAAACCGAGGCGAACAAAAATGAAGCAGGTGGACAATCGTGTGAGCGACTCGAGCGATACTGAAGATCACCCGAGGAACATGTCTGGAGTGGCGCGGAAGAGTCGAAGACGAGCACGTCCCTCTTCTTCTCGCACTATTTCTGATGCAACAATCACGCAAATCCCTCCCACTTCGTTTCCAGATGTTGTTGACGAAAAATCTTCACCCATGATCCCTTCCCATCGATTCAAGCATGAAGTTTGTCGCGCTCCCAGTGCCACGTCTCTTCCAGAAAAGCCAGCGAAAACAGTTGTTCCATCCATTTCCGACATCATTCGAACATATGCCCCCAAGGAGGCCCAAGTCCGTACAAGACCGTCCACAACTCGCTCGCCCTCATTGTATACGCCAACCTATCATCTTTTGGGTGGTCTTGAAGAAGACCATTTGATTTCCTCAACCCAAACCCATGAACTGGACTCCATATCACGCTCGTCCATGGACTCTATAGCAGACGAAGTCCAGCAGACTCTCAGAAACCAGACCAAGATAAAACCCATAACCTCTATATCCCCTTCCTCATTTCCCAATCGACAATCTATCATCTCTGATAGTACAAGTATATATTCTCCTCGATCAGATCCCGGCGGCCCTACTCCGTCGCTTTTTTCGTCCATGACATCCTTCCATCCTGCTTCTCCTTATGAAAGCTCTTTATTTAGCTCACCTTCGCAAGCCGTGGCTCAATACTTGCGATCCGCAAGGTTAACAACCCTGCTCAAACTTACACGATCACCGCACGCATCAGCAGACAATCCCTTGACCGTCAGTTTATCTGACCTGGGCGATCGTACAGGACATCCCATTCTTGTTTTTCTCGGTCTAGGCTGTGTGCGACATGTCATGGGTCTTTATGACGAGATGGCAGATTGTATGGGGTTGAGGCTTATTACCATTGATCGGTGAGTGCTCTGCTCGTGTCATGATCAATGCATCGATCAATACTTCATCCAGCTGGGGCTTAGGCCGCACAGAACCTCGTCATAAAACTGCCAAAGGGATCATGCAGTGGGCTGATGTCGTCGAGGAGGTCCTTGACCTACTCAATCTTGATAAATGTAGCGTCATGGCTCATTCTGCTGGTGCCCCTTATGCCCTTTCATTTGCCAACAAATTCTCTCATAGGATTTGTGGCGATGTCTGCTTGCTTGCACCCTGGATCGGAGGGAGCGAAGGCAGTGAGTTTGTTAGTCTGTGTTTTTATTCCTGAACTATATCTTTTTTTTCCAGCAAGTGGGTACAAATGGCTCAAATATGTACCCAACGGTATCCTCAAAACTGCTCAGGCGGCTGAATGGAGGATACAGGCGTGGATGATTGGAAAACCTCCCACAGTCGCATATGAGGGCATCGGTTACACAGCCCCCAAGGATTTGAAACATGCCGTCAACCTAAACGCCACCGACCCTCCAGGTGCTGATAGGCTCTCGAGACCTAGCATTGGTTCTAGCACCGATACTTTCAGCGAGTATGACGATCTTCGTGATTTCGAGGGTCGTTTCGAGAGTCGGAGCACACTTGAAGCAGATTCAATCGAGCGCATCGCATCCAAGTCTAAAGGGCCACGCGGGTTTATTGAACGCCTGAAAGCCCCTCAAGAAACCAAACAAAGCAGCTTTGCCGGAAAGAAACTCAGGGGTCTTCGGTCGTTGGGATCTCTGAAAGCTAAGGGTCGAGGAGAATCTGTGAAATCAGTGCCTTCGAGTCCTATACCTTCCTTTCAGCTTGATGTTCACGTCCCCTTGGACAGTGACTATGGATGGATCAAGAGCATTGAGACAGCTAGTCAAAGATCTACGGGCAGCCAACCACGAACATCCAGCACCAGTCAACACTACAGTCGATCCAATGGACATCGATCCATCTCCTTCACATCATCAAAAGCTCCAATGTCGATGCCCTCATCACCCGCTACCAGTCTTGCAAATTCCACCTTTACGGCTAGTGTAGGGCCGACTAGCTCCTACCAAGTAGCTCTCGGGAATGCTCTGATCGCAGCGTCACATGCAGAGTCTGCCAAAGGAACTCATAACGACTTGCTACAGATCCTTAACCACGACAACCATCCCTGGGGTTTTTCCTATTCCAATTACCCGCATTCTGTGAGAGTTTGGTATGGGGATAAAGACGAAAAGATTGCGGAGAATGCTGTTCGGTGGATGGAGCGCACTATGGGTTTTGAGAAATGCAATGTCAAAGTTGTCAAGGGAGCTGATCATGGGCTGATGTATAGAAGCAGTGTGGTGGTAGAATTATTCGAGCACCTTTCGTCGTGGCGTTCTGGTGAGGATATGTATCGTTTTTTCTGGTTTCGACGTTTGGCTAAACATTGTTGCAGATAATCGTTAGACCTACCAAAAAAAAAGATGACAAGGATCCGAATTTTTACTTAGACTTTTCTTATATTTATATATCCTACTAGTTTGATTCTCCCAACCCACTCCTAGGTTGTAAATTTTTTATTCCCTTTCAGCATCTCTTCACTTTTAGGATATCCATTCTTTGCACTTTTTTCCCATAGTTATTTGGATTTGGATAATGTCCAAGGTCCTCTTTTTTTTGTTATTACCCATTCTATATCCAACTACATTTCTCCTTCGTAGTCGTACAGTAACGCAGTGTGTAATCCGCGTCATGTCGATTAAGTCTGATATCTGTAATTTTAGACCTATAAATACTTCTATCGTAA
>Ga0153951_1000062_pt1 | contig 34513 bp, 25 predicted proteins | sample TSNJ035MetaG_FD_102278 | JGI IMG/M metagenome (GOLD analysis project Ga0153951, IMG submission 102278) | Attine ant fungus gardens microbial communities from New Jersey, USA - TSNJ035 MetaG | ecosystem: Host-associated > Fungi > Mycelium > Unclassified | place: USA: New Jersey, Wharton State...
CAGCGAGCGCAAGCTCACCCACGCGCCACCCGCCGCGTCGTAGCCTGAATCGAGCGTTTGCGGCGGGCGCGGCAGCGTGCCCTTGGTGAGATATTCGCGCATCGCCACCCGCGCCAAAGCGGCCGGATGCAGGCCTTCGGCGGCGCGCTGGTCGGCAAGCTCGGCGCCGACGGCAGCTATGCGATCGGCGTGCGCGCGTCGCCGCAGACCGCGCGCCTCGGCGCGAACGGCGCGCTCGGTATCGCCGTGAAAATCGAGGACGGCAACGTCGCCGCGCTCTATGCGGTGAGCGCCGAACTCCTCGCGCTGCTCGATCTCGGGACGGCGGAGCAGCGCGCGAAGCTCGACGGTTTTCATGCGCCGAAGCGGCTCAATACGATGGGTGTCGAGATCGGCCGCATGGTGTTGTCGGTCGGGCTGACCGCGCACCGGTAAATGCACCAGGGCACGCGGCGGTGCGCGCGGCGGAGGTGGTCAAGCCGCCGCTTTCGCGGCCGCGCCGCCCAGCGCATGACGGATCGCATCGGCCAGTTCGGCCGCCGCGAATTTCGCGACATAACCGTTGGCGCCCGCGTTCTTCACGTGCGCTTCATTGGCCGCGCCCGTCAGCGAGGAGTGGATGATGACCGGAATATCGCGCGTGCGCTCGTCGGCCTTGATCTGTCGCGTGAGCATGAAGCCGTCCATTTCCGGCATCTCCAGATCGGTCAGCACGAGCGCGATGCTGTCCTTCGCGCGCGTGCCGTTCTGTTGCGCCTCGCGCGCGACCTGCTGCAACGCGGCCCACGCTTCCTCGCCGGTCTTCGTCATGATGTAGTCCGCGCCGATCGCGCTGAGCGCCTGCTCGATCAGCTTGCGCGCGAAGCCGGAGTCGTCGGCGGCGAGAATCTTCGCGCCGCGGCGAATGCCGAGCACTTCGCCGACCGATTTCGGATCGACGCTCGGGTGTTGCGACGGAAACACGTCGCGCAACACCTGCTCGACGTCGATCACCTGGGCGAGCCGCGAATCGCCGGTATTGCCGTCGATGCGCGCGATGCTCGTGACGAGCTTGCCGCTCGCCGCGCCGTCGGCGGACAGCACCTGGTTCCATTCGAGCCGCACGATGTCGTCGACTTCCTCGACCGCGAACGCCTGGGTCGAGCGCGCGAACTCGGTCACGAGCAGGATGTTCAGGCCGCGCGTCGGTTCGCAGCCCATCAGGCGCGGCAGGTCGATCACCGGAATGATCTGCCCGCGAATGTCGACCGCGCCCATCACGAATGGCGAGGCGCCCGCGATCGGCGTGACGGGCGGCATCGTCGAGATTTCGCGCACCTTGAAGACGTTGATGCCATATAGCTCGTGCGCGTCGCTGCCCGGCACGCAGCCGAGGCGGTACAGCAGCAGTTCGAACTTGTTCGAACTCGTCAGGTTGCTGCGTTCGGTGTTGCGCTCGTGGTTGGCACGGTGTTCGTCTGCCATCGGATTCTCTCCAGGGTTGCGGTGCGAGTCGTGCGCCATGTTGTCGTCGGGGTGCCCTGGCGCCTGGCTTGTCTACGGGTTATCGGCGGCGCTTGCGGAAAATTCAGCGATAATCGGGCGCTTCTCGCGGTCTTGCCGTGCGCCGCGTCCAGCAAGACGCTTGCGTCGCGATACCGCTTCACGATATTGCGAACTTTCGATTCCCGTCCCGCATGAGCAAGCCCGCCAGTCTGCCGCAACAGTTGGATCACATGCTTCGGCAAGCCGTCGCGCTTCAGCGCAATGGCGCGCTCGTCGAAGCGGAAGAGCTCTATCGCGAGATCCTCGAACTCAAGCCTAAACATGGCGACGCGTTGCGCTGGCTCGGCGAGCTTGCGTTGCAGATGGGCCGCGTGCAGGAAGGCGCCGATCTGCTCAAAAAGGCGCTTGCCGTCAACCCGAAGCAGGCGCCCGTGCATTCGAATCTTGCCTACGCGCTGAATGCCTTGCAGCGTCACGGCGAAGCGCTCGCGAGCGCCGAACGCGCGCTTGCCTTGCAGCCGAAGTTCGCCGATGCGCTGAATCATCGCGGCAATGCGCTCGCCGCACTGAGCCGGCCGCTCGATGCACTGGCGAGCTTCGAGCGCGCGCTTGCGCTCGCGCCGGATTTCGCGGTGGCCTGGAACAATCGCGCGTGCGTGCTGCGCGATCTCGGCCGCGCGGCCGACGCGCTCGACAGCTGCGAACGCGCGCTTGCGTTGCAGCCGGCTTACCCGGACGCGTGGAGCAATCGCGGCAATGCGCTCGGCGATCTGAACCGGCCTCTCGAAGCGGAGCATAGCTACCGGCGCGCACTGGAACTGGCGCCGGGTTTCGTCGATGCCTGGAACAACCTCGGTCTCGCGCAGATCGATCTGAATCGTCACGAAGACGCGCTGGCGAGTTATGAGCGCGCGCTCGCGCTGAATCCCGCCGCGGCGGAAACGCACTGGAATCAGGCGCTGTGTCTGTTGCAGATGGGGCGCTTCGAGGCGGGCTGGCGGGCCTACGAATGGCGCTGGGAGCGCCGCCGCATCCAGGCGGGCAAGCGCGAGTTCGCGCAGCCGCTATGGCTCGGCGATTTTCCGCTCGACGGCAAGACGATTCTGCTGCACGCGGAGCAGGGTCTCGGCGATACGCTGCAGTTCTGCCGCTATGCGTCGAGCGTCGCGCGGCTCGGCGCGAAGGTCGTGCTCGAAGTGCCGGCGCCGTTGCTACGGCTTCTGTCGACGCTCGACGGTGTCGATCAGTTGATCGAAGCGGGGCAGCCGTTGCCGCCGTTCGATTGTCATTGTCCGCTGCTGAGCCTGCCGCTTGCGCTGCGCACCGACGAGACGAGCATTCCATCGGCCACACCTTATCTGTTCGCCGATGCCGCGGCGGTGAGCGCATGGCGCGAACGCATCGATGCCGGTGCCGATGCGGCGGAGCAACCAGAGACGCAACTGAAGCACCTGAAGGTCGGCCTCGTCTGGGCTGGCGAAAACCGCGCGCACGTCGCGGAACTGCGCAAGATCGACGCGCGCCGTTCGCTCGCGTTCGAGCGTTTCGCGCCGCTTCTCGATGTGCCGAACGTGCGCTTCTTCAGCGTGCAGAAGGGCGTGGCCGCCCAGCAACTCGCAGAGAGCGCGCTTCGCGACCGTGTCGCCGATTACACGGGCCTGCTGCACGATTTCGCCGACACGGCCGCGCTCGTCGCCAATCTCGATCTCGTGATCTCGGTCGACACGTCCACCGCGCATCTGGCCGGCGCGCTCGGCCGGCCCGTGTGGATTCTGAACCGCTTCGACACCTGCTGGCGCTGGCTGCTCGAACGCAGCGACACGCCGTGGTATCCGCACGCGCGCCTCTTCAGGCAGCCGGCGCTCGGCGACTGGGACAGCGTGATCGACGCGGTGCGCGAGGCGCTGGTCGGGGTAAGCGGAGCGGGGCGCGGCGCGTAGTCGCAGCGTATGCCCGTTGGGCGCAGCGTTGCCACGCAGCGCGTAGACTGAACCTCCGTTCATCGACGGCAATGCCACGGAGATTCTTCAATGGAATACAGACATCTGGGTGCATCGGGTTTCAAGGTGCCGGTGTTGAGTTTCGGCACGGGTACGTTCGGCGGCAAGGGCGAATTTTTTCAGGCGTGGGGCGCGACCGACGTCGCCGAAGCGCGGTGTCTGATCGACATCTGCTTCGACGCGGGTGTCACGATGTTCGACAGCGCCGACAGCTATTCGAGGGGCGTGTCCGAATCGGTGCTCGGCGAGGCGCTCAAGGGCAAGCGCGACAAGGCCATCATCTCGACGAAAGCGACCTTCCGTGTCGACGACGGGCCGAACAGCGTCGGCTCGTCGCGCTTCCATCTGATCGAGGCCGTCGACGCGGCGCTCAGGCGCCTGCAAACCGATTACATCGACCTGTTCCAGTTGCACGGCTTCGACGCGAAAACGCCGATCGCCGAAGTGCTGTCCACGCTCGACGACCTCGTGCGCGCGGGCAAGATCCGCTATACCGGCGTGTCGAATTTTTCCGGCTGGCATCTGATGAAGTCGCTCGATCTCGCGGACCGCTACGGCTATCCGCGCTACGTTGCGAATCAGACCTACTACTCGCTGATCGGCCGCGATTACGAGTGGGAGCTGATGCCGCTCGGCGCCGATCAGGGCGTTGGCGCGGTCGTGTGGAGTCCGCTTGGCTGGGGGCGCCTGACCGGCAAGCTCAGGCGCGGCCAGCCGCTGCCGGAAACGAGCAGGCTGCACAAGACCGCCGACATGGGGCCGCCGGTGCCGGAAGACTATCTGTTCCGCGTGCTCGATGCGCTCGACGAAGTCGCCGCCGAGACCGGCAAGACCGTGCCGCAGATCGCGCTGAACTGGCTGCAGCAACGGCCGACCGTCGCGACGGTGCTGATCGGCGCGCGCAACGAGGAACAGTTGCGGCAGAACCTCGGCGCGGTCGGCTGGAATCTGACGCCGGAGCAGGTCGCGAGGCTCGACGCGGCGAGCGCCGTGCGGCCCGCCTATCCGTACTGGCATCAGGAAGGATTCGCGGAGCGCAATCCGAAGGCGGTTTGAGCGAGGGGCGCGGCGCTCGAACCGGAGGCACCGCGCCGTTAAACCCGTTATCAAAAAACCGCTATCAACTCAGCTATCAAACCAGCCCGCCGTTCGCCCGCAACACCTGGCCGTTGACCCACGCCGCATCGGGCCCGGCCAGAAACGCCACCACCGACGCAATGTCGTCCGGCTCGCCGAGCCGTTGCAGCGGCGGCATCTTCGCGAAGTTGGCGATTTGCTCCTCGGTCTTGCCTTCGAGGAACAGCGCGGTCGCGATCGGACCCGGCGCGACCGCGTTCACCGTGATGTTGCGCCCGCGCAGTTCCTTCGCGAACACGCGCGTGAACGCCTCGACGGCCGCTTTCGTCGCGACGTAGACCCCGTAGCCCGGCAGGTTCAGCGCCAGCACGCTGGTCGAGAAATTGATCACGCGGCCGCCGTCGTTCAGGCGCGCGGCCGCTTCGCGCAGCGTGTTGAAGGTGCCGCGCACGTTGATGTCGAAAGTCTGCTCGAACATCGCGTCCTGAGCCTCGGCGATCGGCGCGAGCTTCATCACGCCCGCGTTGTTGACGAGCACGTCCACCTTGCCGAGCTGCTGCTCGGTGTGCTCGAACATGCGGCGCACGTCGTCGGGGTTCGAGACATCCGCCTTCACTGCGGCCGCCTTGCCGCCCGCGTCTCTGATCGCGGCGACGAGCGCCTCGGCTTCGCCCGCGCTCGACGCGTAATTGACGGCGACCGCAAAGCCGTCCTTCGCAAGCCGCTGCGCAATCGCGCTGCCGATGCCGCGCGAGGCGCCCGTGACGATGGCGACCCGGCTCGTGTTGCTCGTGTTCATGATGCGTGTCCTCACAGTAGGGGTGATGGAGAGGGAATCATGAGCGCTTTCGGCGCGTAGATAATCGCGCTAGACTCGCCATCATCATTCCATTTGCTTTAATAATTGGTGAGCGTCGATTATGGATCGTTTCGAGGAAATGCGGGTGTTCGTGCGGATTGCCGAGCGGCAGAGCTTCACGCGCGCGGCCGACGACCTGCGCATTCCGCGCGCGACCGTCACCAATCTGATGCAGCGCATGGAGGAGCGGCTCGGCGCGCGGCTGCTGGAGCGTACCACGCGCACGGTGCGGCTCACGCCCGACGGCGCGGCGTACTACGAGCGCTGCGTGCGCCTGATCGCCGACATGGAGGAGGCCGAGGGCTCGTTTTCGAATCTCGCGCCGAAGGGGCTGTTGCGCGTGAACGTGCAGGGCACGCTCGCGCGGCACTTCGTGGTGCCGGCGCTGCCCGCGTTTCTCGAACGCTTTCCCGGCATCGAGCTCGTGATCGGCGAGGACGACCGCTTCGTCGATCTGGTGCGCGAGGGCGTCGATTGCGTGCTGCGCGCGGGCAATCTGCAGGATTCGTCGATGGTCGGGCGGCGCGTCGCGCAGCTGCAGCAGGTCACGGTCGCGAGTCCGGCCTACCTTGCCGCGTACGGCGAGCCGGCGGACCTCGCGGCGCTGTCCGCGCATCGCGCGGTCAACTACGTGTCGAGCGCGACCGGCAAGCCGGTGCCGCTCGAATTCCGCGTCGACGGACACGACCGCGCGATCATGCTGCCGTCGGCGGTCTCGGTGACGGGCGCCGATCTCTACGCGGGCGCCGCGCTCGCCGGGCTCGGCATCGTCCAGGTGCCGCGCTATCGCGTCGAGGCGGACCTCGCGGCGGGGCGTCTGCGCATCCTGCTCGCCGAGTTTCCGCCGCCGCCGTTGCCGGTGTCGGTGCTGTATCCGCAGAGCCGGCAGTTGTCGTCGCGGGTGCGCGCGTTCGCGCAGTGGCTCAGGGATATTTTCGAGGCGGTGGGCTGAGCGGCTCGCGCTACCATCGTCGGCGGCGCACTCATTCGAGGGAATCGCACATGCTGTCGGAAGACGAACTGGCCCTGCTCGACGCGATCCGCGCGACCGGCAGCCTGTCGCGCGCGGCGGCGCGGCTGGGCAAGGCGCCCTCGACGGTTTCGCATGCCGCGCGGCAACTGGAAGCGCGTTTCGACGCGCTGCTGTTCGACCGGCGCCGCTACCGGCTGCAACTGACGCCGGCCGGCCAGCTGCTCGCCGACGAAGCCGCGCGTCTGCTGCTCGACATGGCGCGCATGACGCAGCGCGTGAAGCAGATCGCGAGCGGCTGGGAAGACCGGCTGTGGGTCGTGACGGACGAAGTCCTCGAATTCGAGCTGCTGATGCCGGTGGTGCGCGCGTTCGATGCGCTCGGCTCCGGCGTGCGGCTGCGCTTCACGCACGAAGTGCTCGGCGGCACATGGGAAGCGCTGCGCGACGGCCGCGCCGACCTGATCGTCGGCGCGACCAACGAGCCGCCCGCGATTGCCGGCCTGCGCTGGTTCGAACTCGGCGTGATGGAGTGGGTGTTCGCAGTGTCGCCGCGTCATCCGCTCGCGGCCGCCGAGGAGCCGCTCAGCCGCGAGCGGATCAGCGCGCATCGCGCGGTGGTGGTGGCCGATTCGTCGCGCGCGGGCGCGGGCCGCGCGTATGGCGTGATCGGCGGCCAGGCCTCGCTCGCGTTGCCGGGCATGCGCGCGAAGATTCTCGCGCAGCGCGACGGCCTCGGCGTCGGCTGGCTGCCGCGCGAGCGCGTGGCGTCGCTGTTGCAACGCGGCGAGCTGATCGAAAAGGAGACCGCCGATCCGCGCGAGCCGAACGTGCTCTATGTCGCGTGGCGCGGCGACCACGAGGGGCGCGCGCTGACGTGGTGGCTCGACCAGTTGCGGCAGCCGCGGCTTGCCGAACGGCTCGTGCGGGGGCTCGATCTGACGGCTTAGGCGGTGCGCGGGACCGGTTGTGCGCGGTTGGCTGGAAGCGGCGTCGTGTCGTGTCGTGCCCGTGCCGCGGGCAGGGTTTTGCCCGCCCGCCATCCCGATCCGGCAAGGCTCGCAAGCGGGCCGGGCCGCGTCATGGAAAACTGTATAAACATACAGTATAGTATCCCGTTGCAACCAGGCTTGCGGTGCGCCGCGCAGGCTCCCGCGTTCGGCGCGGGACTGCCCGGCGCGTGACCGGGGCCGCACCGGACTGACGTGGCCGCGAGAAGGCTGCGAGACGGTTGCGAGAAGGCTGCAATAGGGCCGTGAGAGGTGGCCCACCCATTCCACTCATTCAGACGGTCGGAAAAATTGTCATCTAACGACACAGCTCAGGAATCAGGCGTCGGCGCAAGCCACGGCACCACCGGCGGCACGCACGGCAAACCCCAGGGCACCATCCGGATTCGCGGCGCGCGCCAGCACAATCTCAAGAACGTCGATCTCGACGTGCGCACCGGCGAAATGACAGTCGTCACCGGGCCGTCCGGCTCGGGCAAGTCGAGCCTCGTGTTCGACACGCTGTACGCGGAAGGCCAGCGCCGCTACGTCGAAACCTTCAGCGCCTACGCGCGGCAGTTCCTCGACCGCATGGACCGGCCGCAGGTCGATCGCGTGGACGGCGTGCCGCCCGCGATTGCGATCGACCAGACCAACCCGGTGCGCAGCTCGCGCTCCACGGTCGGCACGATGACGGAACTCAACGACCATCTGAAGCTGCTCTACGCGCGCGCGGCCGAGCTGTTCGACCGGCAGACCGCGCTGCCGGTGCGACACGACACGCCGGAGACGATCTACGCGGAACTGCTCGAACGCACCGCGCAAGACGAGCCGCGGCTCGTCGTCACGTTTCCGGTCGAGCTGCCGGAGTCGGCGTCCGAGCAGGAAGTCGAGCAATGGCTGTCGGCGAGCGGCTATACGCGCGTGCAGGCGCAGCGCGAAGTCGAGTCGCCCACCGGCCGGCGCAAGCTGCTCGACGTGGTGGCCGACCGCTTCCGGCTGCGCTCGGTCGACAAGGCGCGCGTGGTCGAGGCGATCGAGGCGTCGCTCAAGCGCGGCGGCGGGCGCGTCAATATCTACGTGCTGCCGGCCGCGCCGGACGAGCCGCTGGGGCAGGCCGCCGAGCCGCATATCTGGCGCTTCTCGACCGGCCTGCACAGCCCCGAAAGCGATCTGCGTTATGCGGACCCGCAGCCGGCGCTGTTCTCGTTCAACTCGGCCTATGGCGCGTGCGACGTCTGCCGCGGCTTTGGCCGCGTGATCGGCGTCGACCTCGGGCTCGTGATTCCCGACGCGCGCAAGACGCTGCGCGAAGGCGCGATCAAGCCGATGCAGACGCCCGCATGGAAGGAGTGCCAGGACGATCTGATGCGCTATGCGGCGAAGGCCGACATCCGCCGCGACACGCCATGGGGCGAGCTGACCGACGCCGAGCGCCACTGGGTCATCAACGGTTCGCCGGACTGGAACGGCAAATGGCAAAGCCACTGGTACGGCGTCAAACGCTTCTTCGAGTATCTCGAATCGAAGGCGTACAAGATGCATATCCGCGTGCTGTTGTCGAAGTACCGCAGCTACACGCCATGCGAAACCTGCGGCGGCGCGCGTCTGAAAACCGAGTCGCTGCTGTGGCGTCTCGGCAGCAAGGCGAATGCCAACGACGTGTTCGCGCCCGCGCGGCGTTTCATGCCGCACGGCGTGCACTGGTCGCGCGCCCAGCTCGAAGCGCTGCCGGGCCTGACCGTGCACGACCTCATGCTGATGCCGATCGAGCGCATCCGCCGCTTCTTCGACGACATCACCTTGCCGAGCGCGCTGCTCGACGACGCGCTGAAGCTGCTGCTCGCCGAAGTGCGCACGCGCCTGAAGTATCTGTGCGACGTCGGCCTCGGCTATCTGACGCTCGACCGGCAAAGCCGCACGCTGTCGGGCGGCGAGGTGCAGCGCATCAACCTGACCACGGCGCTCGGCACCTCGCTCACCAAGACGCTGTTCGTGCTCGACGAGCCGAGCATCGGCCTGCATCCGCGCGACTTGAACCGCATCGTCGAGGCGATGCACCGGCTGCGCGACGCGGGTAATACGCTCGTCGTGGTCGAACATGATCCGTCGGTGATGCTCGCGGCCGACCGGCTGATCGACATGGGGCCGGGGCCGGGCGAGCGCGGCGGCTCGATCATCTTCGACGGCGCGCCGCAGGCCATCCGCTCGTCGGGCACGCTCACGGGCGAATACCTCGGCGGCCGCCGGCATGTTGCGGACGCCGCGCACTGGTCGCGCCGTCCGGTCGAGGCCGGCACGCCGCGCATCGTGCTCGAAGGCGCGCGCGAGCACAATCTGCGCGACGTCACCGTGGAGATTCCGCTGGAGCGGCTCGTCTGTGTGACGGGCGTGTCGGGCTCCGGCAAATCGACGCTGCTGCAGGACGTGTTGTATCCGGCCATGGCGCGGCACTTCGGCCTCGCCACCGAAGCGCCGGGCGCGTTCAAGGCGCTCAAGGGCGCGGACCAGGTCACCGACGTCGTGTTCGTCGACCAGTCGCCGATCGGCAAGACCGCGCGCTCGAATCCGGCCAGTTACGTCGGCGCGTTCGACGAAATCCGCAAGCTGTTCTCGAAGGCGCCGCTCGCGCAGCAGCGCGGCTACGGCCCTGGCATGTTCAGCTTCAACTCGGGCGACGGCCGTTGCCCGACCTGCGGCGGCTCGGGCTTCGAGCATATCGAAATGCAGTTCCTCTCCGACGTGTATCTGCGCTGCCCCGATTGCGACGGCCGGCGTTATCGCGCGGAACTGCTCGAAGTGAAGATCGAGCGAGGCGCGCCCGCGCGTGCGCTGAGCATTGCCGACGTGCTGGAGCTGACCGTCAGCGAAGCCGCCGCTTACTTCGCGAGAGATGCCGAAGTATTGCGCGTGCTGCAGCCGATCGTCGACGTGGGCCTCGAATACGTGAAGCTCGGCCAGCCGGTGCCCACGTTATCGGGCGGCGAGGCGCAGCGCCTCAAGCTGGCGGGCTTTCTCGCGGAATCGGCGCAGGCGCGTAGCGCGCGCGGCGCGAAGCAGGCATTGCCGAAGCGCCTCTTCATGTTCGACGAGCCGACCACGGGCCTGCATTTCGACGACATCGCGAAGCTGATGCAGGCGTTCGGCAAGCTGCTCGCGAGCGGCCATTCGCTGATCGTGATCGAGCACAATCTCGACGTGATCCGCGCGGCCGACTGGATCATCGACCTCGGTCCCGAAGGCGGCGACGGCGGCGGCCGCGTGCTGTGCGCGGGCACGCCGGACGAGGTCAAGGCCTGCGCGGAATCGCATACCGGCGAGGCGCTGCTGCAATACGACCGCGCGATGGACGCAATGAGCGCCGCGGGCAGCACGGCGGACGAAGCCGGTTCGCACGGCGTGCCGCTACAGAAGGCACTGAGCGCGGCGCGCGCGCGCCGGGCCGTGGAAGGCGAGGACGTGGTGCGCATCGTCAATGCGCGCGAGCACAACCTCAAGGCGCTCGACGTCGACATTCCGCACGGCAAGTTCAACGTAATCACCGGCGTGTCGGGGTCGGGCAAATCGACGCTCGCGTTCGACATCCTGTTCCATGAAGGCCAGCGGCGTTATCTCGAATCGCTCAACGCCTATGCCCGCTCGATCGTGCAGCCGGCCGGGCGGCCCGAGGTCGATGCCGTGTACGGCATTCCGCCGACCGTCGCGATCGAGCAGCGCCTCTCGCGCGGCGGGCGCAAGAGTACCGTTGCGACGACCTCGGAGGTGTGGCACTTCCTGCGTCTCCTGTACGTGAAGCTCGGCTTGCAGCACTGCGTTCACGACGGCACGCCGGTCACGTCGCAAAGCGTCGAGTCGATTGCCGCGCAGTTGCTGCGCGACCACAAGGGGCAGCACGTCGGCTTTCTCGCGCCGCTCGTCGTGAACCGCAAGGGCGTCTATACCGATCTCGCCAAGTGGGCGAAGGCGCGCGGCAATACGCATTTGCGTGTCGACGGCGAGTTCGTGCCGGTCGATCCGTGGCCGAAGCTCGACCGCTTCCGCGAGCATACGATCGAATTGCCGGTGACCGATCTCGTCGTGTCGGCCGATCACGAAGCCGAACTGCGCGCGGCGCTCGACCAGACGCTCGACATCGGCAAGGGCGTCATGCATCTGCTTGCGCCGCTCGACGGCTTGCACGATGCGATCGCCGGCGGCCGCTCCACCGCGAAGCTTGGCGACGTGAAGGTGCTGTCCACCAAGCGCGCGTGCCCGGTGTGCGGCACGAGCTACCCCGAACTCGATCCGCGCATGTTCTCGTACAACAGCAAGCATGGCTGGTGTACGAGCTGTGTCGGCACGGGCCTGTCGCTCACGCGCGAACAGCGTGCCGCCTACGACGACACGATCGTCGTCGACGACAATCGCGGCCGCGAGCAGAGCTTGCCGTCCGAGGAGCAGGAGCCGGAAGGGCTCGCCGACGAACCGTGTCCGGATTGCGCGGGCACGCGTCTGAACCCGGTCGCGCGCGCGGTCACGTTCGACTCGCACGCGATCGTCGACGTCGCGCAATGGACCGTGTCCGACACGCGCGCGTGGATCGGCACGCTCGAAATGACGGGGCGCGACGCGGAAATCGCGCGCGACGTGGTCAGCGAAATCGGCAGCCGTCTGCAGTTTCTCGAAGAGGTCGGGCTCGGCTATCTGAGCCTCGACCGCGCGGCGCCGAGCCTGTCGGGCGGCGAAGCGCAGCGCATCCGGCTCGCCGCGCAGCTCGGCAGCAACCTGCAGGGCGTCTGCTATGTGCTCGACGAGCCGACCATCGGCCTGCATCCGCGCGACAACCAGATTCTGCTCAACGCGTTGCGCAAGCTCGGCGAGAAGGGCAATACGCTCGTCGTCGTCGAGCATGACGAGGACACGATCCGGCGCGCCGATCACATCATCGATATCGGGCCGGGCGCGGGCAAGCGCGGCGGGTCGCTGATCGCGCAGGGCAGCGTCGCGGACCTGTCCGCGCAAGCCGATTCGCTGACCGGGCGTTTCCTCGCGCAGCCGATCGTGCATCCGTTGCAGCCGCGCCGCGAAGTCGTTGCGCCGGGCAAGCGCGCGGCGGCCGTGCCCGGGAGCTGGCTGACCGTGCACGGCGGCAAGCTGCACAACCTGCGCGACATCACGGTCGGCATTCCGCTTGCGCGGCTCGTCGCGGTGACGGGCGTCAGCGGCTCCGGCAAATCGACGCTCGCGCGCGATGTGCTGATGACCAATCTGCTCGACGCAGTGGGGCGTTCGGTGCTGTCGTCGCCGGCTACGCGCCGGGCGCGCGCTGCGGCCGAGCAGAAGCCCGCCGCGAACCGGCGTTCGAGCGTGCTTGCGCGCTCGGCGCCGCGCGCGCCGCTCGACGTCACGCATACGTGGCAGGGCTGCGATTCGGTCACCGGCTGGGAGAGCATCGACCGCGTGCTCGAAGTCGATCAGACGCCGATTGGCAAGACACCGCGCTCGTGTCCGGCGACCTACATCGGCGTGTGGGACGCGATCCGCAAGCTGTTCGCGGGCACGCTCGAGGCGCGCGCGCGGGGCTATACGGCGTCGCGCTTCTCGTTCAATACCGGCGAGGGGCGTTGTCCCGCGTGCGAGGGGCAGGGCGTGCGCACGATCGGCATGAGCTTCCTGCCCGACGTGAAGGTGCCGTGCGACGTCTGTCATGGGCAGCGCTTCAATCCCGAGACGCTCGCGGTTACGTGGCGCGGCAAGAATATCGGCGACGTGCTGACGATGGAAATCGACGAAGCGGTCGAGTTCTTCGCGTCGATCACGAGCATCGGGCATCCGCTGCAACTGATGAAGGACGTCGGGCTCGGCTATCTGACGCTCGGCCAGCCGTCGCCCACCTTGTCGGGCGGCGAGGCGCAGCGCATCAAGCTCGTCACCGAGTTGAGCAAGGTACGCGACGACATCACGCGGCGCGGCCAGAAGCCGCCGCACACGCTGTACGTGCTCGACGAGCCCACGGTCGGTCTGCATATGGCCGACGTCGCGAAGCTGATCCGCGTGCTGCATCGTCTCGTCGACGGCGGGCATAGTGTCGTCGTCATCGAGCACGATCTCGACGTGATTGCCGAAGCGGACTGGATCATCGATCTGGGCCCGGAAGGCGGCGTGGGCGGCGGAACGATCGTCGCCGCGACGGACCCCGAAGGCCTGTCGCGCATTGCGGCGAGTCACACGGGCGCCGCGCTCAGGCCTGTGCTGGCGCGCACGCGAAGCGCAGCGGAACTGGCCGGCGAAGGGACGAACGGCTGATCCCGAAGCCGGGCGGGGTGGCGCGGTTCGTGGGCAGGCGGCCGGGATGGTCTCGCCCGCCCGCGGCCTAAGCCGTTTTTTGCGGCGGCGCCCCTGGTTTTTCCGGCGGTCATGCTATGTGCGGTTGCAAGTTTCGAGGTTGCAACCGCACTTTTTCACGCGTCAACCGGCGTCTTTTGCTGCATTGCAGCTAATCATCTGATTATTAAGTACGTTAGTGTATTCATCCGTTCAGATCAGACGAAAAAAGCGCCATGATGTTTCAGAATTGAAACATTTCCAGACATCTAATAAATCCGAATTGAAATGCCAATTGACGATGAGCGGATATATCGGCGATACGGACCATTGCTCGGGCTATTAATTCCCGATTTGCGAATAAAAATGCAGATTAGACAGTCATTATCGAGTCATTTTTCGATTCATGTTTGAAACAATTTCGCGCCGTTCGGTAAGAGGGCGACCGTGCGCGAATCGGCCGGCTTCGCATTATCGGCAAGTTTGTCCGAATCCGCGAAAATGCCTTGTGTAAAGGCTTTACGCCAGAATATGGGAATCCGTCACGGTGCTGCAATGCCTCGATCAGGCTGGCTGGCCGTGGCGGCGCGGCTGCGCGGCGTACTCATATCGAACGATCAATAGCGTATTTCCTCATACATTGCCTTTCATGAGGAAATTAGATTTTTCAAATTTACTATAGCGGTCTATTCCGCTAACATTACCCTAATCGTTTAAGCGGCATCGTTGCTGATTCGGGCCGTGATAATTCATTCTCTCGTTCCGTCCGGTTACGGGGCATCGGGGTCCACCACGTATGACCGTTTAGGGAAAGATCATGCCGCAAATGCACCTTGATACAACGAGAATTACATGGCTTCACACGCCGGCCTTGAATGTCCGTACTGCAGCGCGGCGAATCGGCATTCTGCTGTTCGACGGTTTCTGGCTGCTCGGGCCCGGCACCGTGGTCGAGATGTTCCAGAGCGCGAATGAACTGGCGGATACGCGCAGCGGCGAAGACCCGCCCTACGAAGTGCAGTTTCTGTCGATGGAGGGCGGCAACGTCGCGAGTTCCTCGTCGGCGCGAATCTGGACCGACCGCATCGACACGCGCTTCGGCAGCGGCTTCGACGTGCTGTTCATCGCGGGCGGCTACGGCGCGCATGCGGCCGCGCGCGACGAGCGCCTGCTCAACTGGTTGCGCGCGGTGCAGTCGCGCACGCGGGCGATCGAGACGATCGGCGAAGGCCGCCTCGTGCTCGAAGCCGCCGGGCCGACCGAGCACGACGGCATGATGGGCCGCTATCCGGCCGCCGCCGCGGGCGAAGCCGCGTTCAGCGCCGCCGACGACCGCAACGACTGCGCGCGCAGTGCGCTGATGTTCATCAAGCGCGATCTCGGCGCCGAACTCGCGCGCAGCGTCGCCGACCGCGTGATGCCCGGCATGGCCGCGACGTGGGTGCCGCTGCCGGCCGAGGGCGGCACGCTCAGCGTCGCCGAAAAAATCCGCGCGGCCGCGCGCTGGATGGAGGCGAACTGCGATCGCCCGGTGTCGGTGGCCGACGCCGCCCAGGTCGCCGCGATGAGCGAGCGCAATTTCCTGCGCCGCTTCAAGCACGAGATGCAGGTCACGCCTTCGGATTATCTGCTGCAGGTGCGGCTGCGCATTGCGTGCAACTTCCTGACCGAGACCGAATTGCCGGTCGACAAGATCGCGCGGCGCAGCGGCACTGGCAACGGCGACCGTCTCGCAAAGATTTTCCGCAAACGCATGGCGCTGTCGCCCACCGAGTATCGCGCCCGCAGCCGGGCCGCCACCGAGGCGTAACATGACTGCCTGGCGTGCCGGCGCGCACGCCCGCGACGCGGCCGCGCTTCGTCTGTCGAGCGCGGCCGCGTCTTCGCTAGCCAGCGTTTTTGCGAGCACAGTGGCGATGGGCAACAGGGTCATGTCGACGGCATTGCCGGAGGTGAAGCTCATCGAGCCGGAGGTGTTCGGCGACGAACTCGGCTTCTGCTTCGAGAGCTTCAGCGCCGACGAATTTGCGGACGACGTCGCGCAAGGTTTCAACTTCGTGCAGGACCGCCACTTGCGCGCGGTCTACCGCGTCCTGCGCGGCTTGCACTACCAGGTGCAGCGCCCGCAGGGGCGGCTGTTGCGCGTGGTGCGCGGCGAGGTATTCGACGTCGCGGTCGACGTGCGCCTCAATTCGCCGAACTTCGGCAAATGGAGCGGCGAATATCTGAGCGACGCCAACCAGCGGCAGATCTGGGTGCCGCCCGGCTTCGCGCAGGGTTTCGTCGTGCTGTCGGAGGTCGCCGAGTGCGTGTGGAAGACCACCGAGTACTGGTTTCCCGAACTCGAGCGCTGCCTGCTGTGGTCCGATCCCGACATCGGCATCAAGTGGCCGATCGACTTCAAGCCGATTCTCGGCAGCAAGGACGCCGCGGGCCGGCGTCTCTACGAGGCGGAAAACATCGCGTGAGGGGAGAACCGTAGCGCGGTTCGACGTGCCCCCCATGCACCCGCGCGCAGCGCGTAATGTGTACCGACGGCGCACCCACGCTCAACGCAACTGCGTCACCGCCAGCAGCAGCACCATGCTGCCGATCGCGCCATCGAGCACGCGCCATGCGGTCGCGCGGCGAAACAGCGGCGCGAGCATCCGCGCACCGTAGCCGAGCGCAAGGAACCAGACCGCGCTGACCGTCATCGCGCCGATCGCGAACGCGACTCGCGCGCCTTCCGGTTCGCGCGCGCCGGCCGTGCCGATCAGCAGGAAGGTGTCCAGATACACGTGCGGATTGAGCCACGTGAATGCGAGCGTCATCAGGACGATCGGCAGCGCGCCTTGCGCGGGCGTTGCGCCGTTCGCGCCGTCGGCCGCCGCGCCGTCGAGCACCGCATGGCCGGGCCGCAGCGCGCGGCGCAGCGCGCTGATGCCGAACCACGCGAGATACGCGAGCCCGACATAGAGCATCGCGTGAACGAATACCGGGTAGCGCTCCATCAGCGCCGAGGCGCCGCCGACGCCCGCGCCGATCAGAATGAAATCCGACAGCGTGCACAGCAGCACGATCTTGCCGATGTGCGAGCGCATGATGCCCTGACGCAGCACGAAGGCGTTCTGCGCGCCGATCGTCACGATCAGCGAGGCGCACAGGGCAACGCCATGAGAAAAAGACAGCCAGTTCATAAACGATCCAGAAAACGAAGAGACGGAATGGACGGAAAATCCGAACCGCGCTAGTCTGCGGTTTCGCGTCTCATAAGAGAAGCTAATTTACTTAATGTCGATTAAGGAACGCTAATGCTGGACTATGCGCTGCTCGATGCGCTCGCCGCCGTGGTGCGCCACGGCTCGTTCGACCGCGCCGCGAGCGAGCTCAACATCACGCCGTCGGCGGTGTCGCAGCGGGTCAAGCTGCTCGAGGAGCGGGTCGGCAGTGTGCTCGTCAAGCGCGGCCAGCCGTGCGTGGCGACGACCTCGGGCGCGCTGCTGTGCCGTCACACCGAGCGCGTGCAACTGCTCGAAGCGGAGTTGAACGGCCGTCTGCCGGCGCAGCCCGGCGCGCTCGTCGAGGCGTGGCCGGCGCTGCGCGTGGCCGTCAACGACGATAGCGTCGGCACGTGGTTCATGGACGCGGTCGCGCCGTTCTGCGTCGAGCGCCAGATGCTGCTCGATCTCGTGATCGACGATCAGGATTACACCGCGCAGCGGATTCGCGACGGCAGCGTGCAGGGCGCGATCACGACCCAGGCCGAGCCGGTGCAAGGCTGCCGCTCGACGCGCCTCGGCCGCATGCGTTATCTCGCGGTGTGCTCGCCCGCGTTTCACGAGCGCTATTTCGCCGACGGCGTCACGCGCGAGAGCCTGCGGCGCACGCCGTGCGTCGACTTCAATCCGAAGGACCAGTTGCAGAAACGCTTCATGCGGCGCATCACGCGCGCGGACCTCGATCCGCCGCTGCACTGGATTCCGCATGTCGCCGGTTTTCTGCGCGCGTGCGTGATGAGCCTCGGCTGGGGCATGTGCCCCGAGCGCATGATCGCGGGGCATCTCGCGAGCGGCGAACTCGTCGAGATCGCGCCTGGCAAGCATATCGACGTCGATCTGTACTGGCAGAGCTGGCGTCTGTCGATCGGCTGGCTCGACGACTTCAGCGCGATGCTCAGAAAGCGCGCGGGGGAGTTTCTCGATTGATGCGGGGTGCCCGGCCGGTTCGGCGTGACTGAAACGATGTCACCGGGCCGCCGTCGCTGAACCGACATTACCGGGCCGCCGGCTCCCCGCCATCGCCGAGCGGCGCATCGCCGCCGTCGTCATGATCGGACGCCGTGGTGTCGCGCGTTTCGGGCATTGCCGCCCACACGAGGAACACCGCCAGCGCGCCTGCCGCCGCGAGGCAGAAGAAGCTCACCGCGTTGCCGAAATGATCGGCGACGAAGCCCGCAGCCGTCGTGCTCAGCGTCGCGCCGATGCCGGCCGCGAGCCCGAAGAGACCGATACAGAGGTTGTAGCGGCCCTTGTCGCCGGCGACGTCGGCGGCGATCAGCGGCAGCATCACGCCGAATACGGCGGCGCTCAAACCGTCGAGCACCTGCACCGGCACGAGTAGATACGGACTGCTGATGCCCGCGAACAGCAGCGCGCGGATCGGCAGCGCCGAGAAGCCGAGCAGCAGAATCGGCCGGCGTCCCCAGCGCTCGGCCGAGCGCCCGACCCACGGCGACATCATCGCGACGATCGCCTGCGGCACGATGATGCAGGCCGCGATCACGAGCTGCACGTTGTCGCCCATGCCGGCCGTCACCTCGCCGGCGGCGAGGTTCAGCATCGCCGCATTCGACAGATGGAACAGCACGATGCACGCTGCGAACAGCAGCATGCGCCGGTCGCGCAGCAGCGCGCGCAGGCTATCGCGGCGTGCGAGCTGCTGCGGCGTCGGCGCGGCTTGAGGCAGTTCGATCGTATCGGTGCGCTGGATCATCGAGAGCGCGAGCAGCGCCGGCAGCGCGAGCCCGGCGGTCAGCCAGAACACCGCGCGCGGCGAATAGTACTCGCCGAACAGGCCCATCAGGCCGGCTGCGACCGCGCTGCCGATCGACGCCCAGCGCGCGTTGCGCCCGAGCCGGTCGCCGAGATTCGCGCGGCCCACGAGCGCGAACGAGATCGCCGCGAGCGCCGGCGTCAGCATGCAGCTCGCGAAGCCGTGGAACACCTCGGCGGCGATCACCGGCAGCACGGTCGGGCTGACCGCGAGCAGCACCGCGCTCAGGATGATCGCGAAGATCGCCCAGGCGGCGGCGGCCTTCTTGTTGCGCAGCGCGTCGACTGCGGCGCCGCCCGGCACCTGGCTCACCATCGCGCTGATGGTCCCGACCGACAGCACCATGCCGATTTCGCCCTGGGTCCACTTATGCGACGCGAGATACGAGGCGATGAACGGCCCGAAGCCCGTCTGCACGTTGGCGACGAAAAAGTTGAGCCAATCGAGCGCGCGCAGACTGCGCGCCGTGACCAGAGTGCGGCCGGTCATCGGACCGCCCGCGCGCTGGAAACCGCCACCGCTCCTGACGCGGCGGCGGGCGCGCCCGGTCCGCTGATTCCGGCCGGCCGGCTCGCGACCGGGGGCGCTGCCGGCGCGGCGGGCGGCGGCGCCGGCGATACCGCGCGGATCGGCTTGTCGCTCGCATACGGCGGCGTCGCGTTGATCTGCGCATCGCTCAGATCGAGTTCCGGCCGCAGTTCCTTGTCGTGCGTGACGAAGCGCAGCGCCGACCAGTTCGCGGCGATCGTGCGACGGTCGGCGCTGACCATCCCGCTCACGTCGAGCACGACCGCCTGAGGCTGGGCGTTGGCGTCGATCAGCACGTCGACCACGCGGCCGACCTTCGCGCCGTTCGCGCGCTCGACGGTCGCGTCGAGCAGCGGCAGTTGCGGCGCGCTGGGCTTGCCGACCGTCACGGTGCTCGGCGCGGCCGTCGGGTTCAGCGTGATCGGCGGACCCTTCGCGGTCGGCGTGAAGTGGAACGCGCCCCACGGGAAGTTGACCTTGCGGTCGCCGACGCCGAGAAAGCCCTGCAGATTGACGACCATCTCGCGCGGCTTGCCGGCGGCGTCGGCGATCAGGTCGACCGCGCGGCCGACCACCTTGCCGTCGGGCTTCTGCACCTTGCTGTCGAGCAGCGCGCGCGCGTCGCTGCGCTCGATGGTGCGCAGCACGATCAGCGGCGGCGGCGGCGGGGGCGGCGGCGGCGCGGGCTGCACGACGGGCGGCGGCTCGACCTTGTGCGGCCGCACGATCGGCCTCTTCGGCTTTTTCGGCTGCTCGGGGCCTTCGGGCACCTCGGGCTCGACCGGCTCGGGCGCGGAGGCCTCGACCGGCGCGCTCGCGGGTTCGACCGGCATCACGGTCGCATCGACGATCGGTGCCTGCTGCGTCCCCCACAGCAGGCTGCCGCAGCCCGACAGCGCGGCGAGCGCGAGCAGCGAGAACACGGCGATGAGCGAGCGGAGCGGGCGGAATGAACGAAGAAGCGAACGAAGAAGCGAACGAAGCGAACCAGGCCGCTCGGGCGAGTGAATCGGCAGACGCCAGGCACGCGAGGCAGGGCGCGGAAAACCGCCAGTCATCAGGAAAAACTCCATGGGCCAGTGCGGACGGGCGCGATAAGCCGCCGCGGTTGGGACAGGTACGGGCCAGAGTTTAACCTGTGCGGCCGCGCCGGCCGCTTTCCGGGGACCGGGCGCGGGCGTCCGCGGGCCGTCGCGCGGCGTTTCGACGCATGCGGCGTGCCGCGCGAACCCGGCGGATTCGGGGGGCCGGGCCGTAGGTGTAAACGCGCGGCGCCCGCGTACGAGCCGCCGTCGCGTCAAAGATATAAGCCGCGCGACATGTCCGGCATGCCATTCATGCGATTGGACACATATTTGTCTTCGCCTACATTGCGAGACAGAAAAAGCGTCACCCCATTAAATCAATCCACGAGACGAACCTGATGATGGCTGCGGCAAGCGGCCGTTTCAGCGCGCTGATAAAGGAGGCACTCACCATGATGGAACCCCAGGCTCTCGCGAATCCCGAAGTCGCGAGCGAATCGTTCGACGCCGAATCGTTCGGCGCAAAGGGCTTTCTCGACCGCTATTTCGAAATCTCCGCGCGCGGCAGTTCGCAGCGCCAGGAGATCGTTGCGGGCATCACGACCTTCCTCGCGATGGTCTATTCCGTGTTCGTCGTGCCGGGCATGTTCGGCAAGGCGGGCTTCGACACCAGCGCGGTGTTCGTCGCCGTCTGTTTGACGACGGCATTCGGCTCGCTCTTGATGGGCGTGTGGGCGCGCCTGCCGATCGCGATCGGCTGCGCGATCTCGCTGACCGCGTTCACCGCATTCGGCCTCGTGCTCGGCAAGGGCCTGCATCCGACCGTCGCGCTCGGCGCGGTGTTCCTGATGGGCGTCGTGTTTACCGCGATCTCGGTGACGGGCGTGCGCTCGTGGATTCTGCGCAACCTGCCGACCGGCATCGCGCACGGCACCGGCATCGGCATCGGGCTCTTTCTGCTGCTGATCGCCGCGAACGACGTTGGGCTCGTCGTCAAGAATCCGGGCGCCGGCTTGCCGGTGTCGCTCGGGCATATCACGGCGTTGCCCGCGCTGATGTCGGTGGTGGGGCTCGCGGCGATTTTCGGGCTCGTGCGGCGGCGCGTGCCCGGCTCGATCCTGATCGTGATCGTCGCGATTTCGGCGCTCGGGCTCGCGATCGATCCGGCCGTCGCGTTTCACGGCGTGTTCGCGGTGCCGTCGCTGAGCGCGCCGGGCCATGCCTCGCTGATCGGCGCGATGGACGTGAAGGGCGCGCTGTCGATGGCGGTGCTGCCGAGCGTGCTCGCGCTCGTGATGACCGCCGTGTTCGACGCGACCGGCACGATCCGCGCGGTCGCGGGCCAGGCCGGGCAGCTCGACGCGAACGGCCGGATCATCAACGGCGGCCGCGCGCTGACCGCCGATTCGCTCAGCTCGATTTTCTCGGGCCTGCTCGGCGGCGCGCCGGCGGCTGCGTATATCGAGTCGACGGTCGGCGTGGCGGCGGGCGCGAAGACCGGCATGGCGGCGGCGGTGGTCGGCCTGCTGTTTCTGGTCGTGATGTTCTTCTCGCCGCTCGCGGGTCTGGTGCCTTCGTATGCGACGGCGCCCGCGCTGATGTACGTGGGTCTGCTGATGCTGTCGAACGTGAGCAAGCTGCATATGGATGACATGGTCGACGCGATGGCCGGGCTCGTGTGCGCGGTGTTCATCGTGCTGACCGCGAATATCGTGACCGGCATCATGCTCGGCTTCGCGACGCTCGTGATCGGACGTGTCGTGAGCGGCGAATATCGCAAGCTCAATATCGGCACGGTGGTGATCGCGGTCGTGCTGGTCGGGTTCTATCTGGGCGGCTGGGCGATCTGAGTTGCGTTGCAGGGAGTCGTTGTTTTTCAACGGCTGTTTTCACCAGCAGTTCTTCACCGGCTGTTCTCCACCCGTTGTTCTCCACTTTCACGCGGTACGTCGCGGTTCGATGCTTTGAGCCGCGGCGTACCGCGTGTCTTTTTCGCTCGCATTCCTTGCCGCACATGGCATGCCGTGCGAGTGCGCCGACCTGTCCTTGACTTTCGCGCTAGCGTTTCTAAACCATAAGTTCATGGTCAGGGCCCGCATCGCGCGGGAAAGGAGACGCAAATGGAACCGCAACACCGTATCGGCACGCGAGACGAGTGGCTGGCCGCGAGCCGCGCGCTGCTCGCCGAGGAAAAAGCGCATATGCGCGCCGGCGACGAACTCGCGCGCAAGCGTCGCGCGTTGCCGTGGGTCAAGGTCGACCAGACCTATACGTTCGACACGCCGCAAGGGCGCCGGACACTCGCGGAGCTATTCGACGGCCGCAGCCAGCTGATCGTCTATCACTTCATGCTGGGCGAGGATTGGGAAGAGGGCTGCGTCGGCTGCTCGTTCCTCTCGGATCATATGACCGGCATCGTCACGCATCTCGAACATCACGACGTGAGCTACGTGACGGTGTCGCACGCGCCGCTCGCGAAAATCGAGGCGTTCAGGCGGCGCATGGGCTGGACGTTTCCGTGGGTATCGTCGAACGGCAGCGAGTTCAATTTCGACTACCACGTGTCGTTCACGCCCGAGCAGCTGGCGAGCAGGACGGCGTTCTACAACTTCGTCGAGCAGGACGTCGGCATCGACGAGCAACACGGCCATAGCGTGTTCTACAAGGACGAAAACGGCGACGTGTATCACACGTACTCATGCTACGGACGCGGCGACGAGCGTTTCGTCGGCGTCTACGCGCATCTCGACATCGCACCGAAAGGCCGCAACGAGGCGAGCAATCTGACCGACTGGGTCAGGCATCACGATCGCTACGAGGACAAGGCGGGCGGCGCGTGTTTCGCGTGTGGTTCGTGAGCGATGCGATGAGGTGAGGCGCGGCTGCTGCGTGGCCTGTGCGTTGGCGTTGCGAAAAAGCGGCTGGAGATGGGCGTGTACGCGGCCGCTGTGCCGCGCGTGCCACCGATGCGTCGGTGCAGTATCGACGCGCTATCGGCGACGTTATAACGCCATGTCGAAGGCGGGCTTGAGGAACAGCTCCATTGCCATCACGGCGAGGCTCATCGCGGCAGCGGCGAGGGTCAAGACGCCGTATTCGTCGTAGCGCGCGTCGTAGAGGCACGCGATAACGAACAGAATCGCCAGCAGGTTGGTCAGCCAGTCGAAATTCAGCGCGAGGGTCATCGATTGGGTCCGGGCTCGTGTGCGATGCGGACGGTCGAATCGCACGGTCAAATCGGCGCGATTCTATCGAAACGAGCTTACGGATTCGCAACGGCTGCGCTTACACAGATTACGGGGCGCCACGCCCGGCGCGGCGCCCCGTCCGGCGTCCGGTTACGCCGCCATCATGTCGTGCTCGATCCACTCGATCACCGAGGTGCGGCGCGGTTGCCAGCCGAGCAGCGTGCGTGCGCGCCCGCCGCGCACGCGGCTGTTCGAGCCGAGGCCGTACGACGCCATTTCGTAGCCCCATTCCTGCTTCGCGTCTTCGAGCGGCCAGTCCTGCGGCGCGCCGAGCTTCATCGCGCGCGCGATCGCGGCGCTCATGTCGCGGAACGACGCTTCGCCGCTTTCGACGAAATAGAACGTGCCGGCCGGCGTCTTGTCGAGCGCGAGGCGATACAGCTCGGCGACGTCGTCGATATGCACGTTCGACCAGACGTTGCCGCCGCTGCCCACGTGCCGCACCACGCCGCTCTTCTGCGCCTGACGCACGAGCCGCGGCAGTTGCACGCTGGCGCTGCCCGCCACCGCGCCGTGGCCGTAGATCAGCGTGTTGCACAGCACGGCCGAACGGATGTTCCGCTGTGCCGCGTCGAGCACGAGCCGGTCGATCGCGACGCGCGGGGCCTTGTCGGCGGTCGGCGTGGGCAGCGCGTCTTCGTGATAGACGCTAGCTTCACCGGCTTCGCCGCCCGAGGCATCGCCGACGATGCTCGAACCGCTCGTATGCAGGAACACCTTGCCGGAGCCGGCGAGCCCGTCGATCAGCGCGCGCACCGCGCCTTCGTGGTCGCTGCTCGCGGTGTTGATGACGGCGTCGGCCGCTTGCGCTTCGGCGCTCAGCAACGCGCTGTCGTCGAGCGTGCCGATGACGGGCTCGATGCCGAGCCGCTGCAACTCCGCGCTCTGTTCGGGATTGCGGATCAGACCGCGCACGTGATGGCCGGCGCGCACCAGATGCGCCGCGATCGAGCCGCCGATAAAACCGCTTGCGCCTGTAACGAAAATCTTCAAGACATTCTCCTTGATGCAATGACGGGGACAGGCACGCAGTATCGCCCGCATCGATTTTCGCAAAAAGCGTGTTAGTCTCAAATCAATCTTGATTTCGAGTCAATAATGAAAACGTCCACCGACGAATTGCTCGTGTTCGTCACCGTGATCGACTGCGGCTCGATCACGGCGGCGGCCGAGAAGCTGGGGCAGACTGTCTCCGGCGTGAGCCGCGCGCTCACGCGCCTCGAACAGAAGCTCGATACCGCGCTCGTGCGGCGCACGACGCGCCGCCTGCATCTGACCGAAGAGGGCGAGGCGTTCCTGCGGCGCGCCCGCGCGATTCTCGACGCGCTCGAAGAAGCCGAGGAGTCGGTCGCGCGCGGCCGCGAGCGGCCATCGGGGCGCTTGCGCGTCGATGCGGCGTCGCCGTTCATGCTTCACTGCATCGCGCCGCATATGACGGCGTTTTCCGCGCTGTATCCGGAGATCCGGCTCGAACTGACGAGCAACGAGCGCATCGTCGATCTGCTCGAACAGAAGGTCGACATCGCGATCCGCATCGGCGCATTGCAGGACTCGACGCTGCATGCGCGCGCGCTCGGCAGCAGTAAACTGCGCGTGCTCGCGAGCCCGGCGTATCTCGCCGAATACGGAGAACCGGCGACGCTCGACGCGTTGCGCGCGCATCGGCTGATCGGCTTCACCGCGCCCGAGCATCTGAACCGCTGGCCGTTGCGCGAGGGCGGCAAGGGGCGCAAGCGCGGCCAGGCTCACGACGACGCGGCGCCACGGCTGAAGATCGAGCCGTCGATCACCGCGTCGAGCGGCGAGACGCTGCGGCAACTGGCGCTGTCGGGCTGGGGCATCGCCTGTCTCGCCGATTTCATGACTGCTGCCGACGTGCGCGAGAACCGCCTCGTGCCGATTCTCGGCAACCTGCTCGTCGACGAGCGGCAGCCGGTAAACGCGGTGTACTACCAGAGCGCGTCGCTCGCGGGGCGCGTGCAGTGCTTTCTGGATTTCATGGCGGGCAGGGTGACGCTGTAGCGGGGCGCGAATCATGGAAATCCCCAGGCGGGAAAGCTTGAAAAAGAAGTTGTATATACAAGATCGCCGAGCTAGACTTATTTGAACTTGTATAGACAGGACCCCACCACCATGATGCTGAAGCCCGGCCACCTGACTCTCCCGCAACTGCGCCGGATCGCCCGCGAGCCGGTCACGCTGCAACTCGATCCCGCGAGCCACGCCGCCATCGACGCCTGCGCGCAGGCCGTCGCCGACATCACCGCGAAGGGCGAGCCGGCCTACGGCATCAACACCGGTTTCGGCCGCCTCGCCAGCACGCATATCCCGCGCGAACAACTCGAACTGCTGCAACGCAATCTGGTGCTGTCGCATGCGGTCGGCGTCGGCGAGCCGATGTCGCGCCCGGTCGTGCGTCTGCTGATGGCGCTGAAGCTGTCGAGCCTCGGCCGCGGCCACTCGGGCATTCGCCGCGAAGTCATGGAAGCCCTGCTCGCGCTGTTCAACGCCGACGTGCTGCCGGTGATTCCGGTCAAGGGTTCGGTCGGCGCATCGGGCGACCTCGCGCCGCTCGCGCATATGTCGGCGGTGCTGCTCGGCGTCGGCGAAGTGTTCGCGAAGGGCGAGCGCCTGCCGGCCACCGAAGGTCTTGCACTCGTTGGCCTCAAGCCGCTCACCTTGCAGGCGAAGGAAGGTCTCGCGCTACTCAACGGCACGCAGGCGTCGGCCGCGCTCGCGCTCTACAACCTGTTCGCGATCGAAGACCTGTACCGCACGGCGCTCGTGGCCGGCGCGCTGTCGGTGGATGCGGCGATGGGCTCGGTCAAGCCGTTCGATGCGCGCATTCACGAACTGCGCGGCCATCGCGGCCAGATCGACGCGGCGGCGGCTTACCGGTCGCTGCTGCAAGGCTCGGGCATCAACGTCTCGCACGCCGACTGCGACAAGGTGCAGGACCCGTACAGCTTGCGCTGCCAGCCGCAGGTGATGGGCGCCTGTCTCGACCAGATGCGCCAGGCTGCCGCAACGCTGCTGACCGAAGCGAACGCGGTCTCCGACAACCCGCTGATTTTCCCGGACACCGGCGAAGTGCTGTCGGGGGGCAATTTTCACGCCGAACCGGTCGCGTTCGCGGCCGATAATCTCGCGCTGGCCGCTGCGGAAATCGGCGCGCTCGCCGAGCGCCGCATCGCCTTGCTGATCGACGCGACGCTGTCGGGCCTGCCGCCGTTCCTCGTGAAAGACGGCGGCGTGAACTCGGGCTTCATGATCGCGCACGTCACGGCCGCTGCGCTCGCCTCGGAAAACAAGACACTCGCGCATCCGGCCTCGGTCGATTCGCTGCCGACGTCCGCGAACCAGGAAGACCATGTGTCGATGGCGACGTTCGCGGCGCGCAAGCTCGGCGACATCGCCGACAACACCGCCAACATTCTCTCGATCGAACTGCTGGCCGCGGCGCAAGGCGTCGATCTGCGCGCGCCGCACCGCACCAGCCCGAGTTTGCAGAAAGTGATGGACGTGGTGCGCAAGAACGTGCCGCACTACGAACTCGATCACTACTTCGCGCCGGACATCGCGGCCGTCACGAAGCTCGTGCAGGACGGCACGATCGCCAAGCTGAGCCCGTTCTCGTTCGTCTCCGAGCAGTAAGCCAACCCGGTAGGCCAACCCGGCCGTCACCGCTACTATCCGGCACGCGGATCACGCCAATGAACGCACCCGCTTATCAGGGCATCAAGGACTTCATCCTCGCGCGCATTCATGCGGGCGAATGGGCCGAAGGCGACCAGGTGCCGTCCGAAAACGAACTGGCGCGCGAGTTCAACGTCGCGCGCATGACGGTCAACCGCGCATTGCGCGAGTTGACCTCGGAGCAGGTGCTCACGCGCGTGCAAGGTTCGGGCACGTTCGTCGCCCGTCCCAAGTACGAATCGACGCTGGTCGCGATCCGCAGCATCTCCGATGAAATCGTCGCGCGCGGCCATCGCTATCACGCCCGAGTGCTCGACATCGGCGCGAGCATCGCCGATGCGGAGCTTGCCGACGAAATGCAGGTGAGCGCGGGCAGCCGCGTATTTCATTCGCGCCTGCTGCATTTCGAAAACGACGAGCCGGTGCAGCTCGAAGCGCGCTGGGTCAATCCGGCCGTCGCGCCCGAGTATGCGTTGCAGGACTTCACGAACACGACGCCGAACCAGTATCTCGTGCGCGTCGCGCCGCTGCAGCGGGTCGAGTACCGCATCGAGGCGCTGGCGGCCGACGACGGCACGCGCCAGTTGCTGAGCATGGATGAACGCGAGCCGTGCCTCGTGCTGCATCGTCGTACGTGGTCGCAAAGCCAGGTCGCCTCGATCGCCAATCTGTGGCATCCGGGCAGCCGCTACCGCTTCACCGGGCACTTCTGATCCGATTGCGTTTTTTTACCATCGCCGAATTCGTTATCGAACAGCTTCAAGCATCCGAGGGACATCATGAACAATCCTAAGCATATCGATCCGCGTCTCGACCCGACCCGCACGATCCGCGCACCGCGCGGCGCGGAAAAGACCTGCAAGACGTGGATCGCGGAAGCCGCGTACCGGATGATCCAGAACAATCTGGACCCCGAAGTCGCCGAGCATCCGCACGCGCTCGTCGTGTACGGCGGCATCGGCCGCGCCGCGCGCAACTGGGATTGCTTCGACCAGATCCTCGCGTCGCTGAAGGACCTGAACGAAGACGAAACGCTGCTGATTCAATCGGGCAAGCCGGTCGGCGTGTTCCGCACGCATGCCGACGCGCCGCGCGTGCTGCTCGCGAACTCGAACCTCGTGCCGCACTGGGCGACGTGGGAACACTTCCACGAACTCGACCGCAAGGGTTTGATGATGTACGGCCAGATGACCGCGGGCAGCTGGATCTACATCGGCAGCCAGGGCATCGTGCAGGGCACCTACGAGACGTTCTTCGCGGTCGCGAACCAGCACTTCAACGGCGCCCCGCAAGGCCGCTGGATTCTCACTGGCGGTCTCGGCGGCATGGGCGGCGCGCAGCCGCTCGCGGCAACGATGGCGGGCTTCTCGATGATCGCGGTCGAATGCGACGAGACGCGCATCGACTTCCGTCTGAAGACGCGCTACGTCGATAAAAAGGCAAAGACGCTCGACGAAGCGCTCGCCATGCTAGACGAAGCGAAGCGGAGCGGCACGCCGGTATCGGTCGGGCTGCTCGGCAATGCGGCCGACGTGTTCGCCGAGTGCGTCGCGCGCGGCATCACGCCGGACTGCGTGACCGATCAAACCAGCGCGCACGATCCGATTCATGGCTATCTGCCGCAAGGCTGGACCGTCGAAGACTGGCGCGAGCGTCAGAAGACCGCGCCCGAGAGTATCGTCACGCCGGCCAAGCAGTCGATGGCGAAGCAGGTGCAGGCGATGCTGACGCTGCAGGAACGCGGCGCGGCGACGCTCGACTACGGCAACAACATCCGCCAGATGGCGCTCGAAATGGGCGTCGACAACGCCTTCGATTTTCCGGGCTTCGTGCCGGCGTATATCCGCCCGCTGTTCTGCGAGGGCAAGGGCCCGTTCCGCTGGGTCGCGCTGTCGGGCGATCCGGAAGACATCTACAAGACCGATGCGAAGGTCAAGGAGCTGATTCCCGACGACCCGCATCTGCATAACTGGCTCGACATGGCGCGTGAACGCATCGCGTTTCAGGGGCTGCCGGCGCGGATCTGCTGGGTCGGCGTGAAGGATCGGTATCGGCTCGGCCAGGCGTTCAACGAGATGGTCCGCAACGGCGAACTGAAGGCACCGATCGTGATCGGCCGCGATCACCTCGACACCGGTTCGGTGGCGAGCCCGAACCGCGAAACCGAATCGATGAAGGACGGCTCGGACGCGGTCAGCGACTGGCCGCTGCTCAACGCGCTGCTCAATACGGCGGGCGGGGCGTCGTGGGTCTCGCTGCATCATGGCGGCGGCGTCGGTATGGGCTTCTCGCAGCACGCGGGCGTCGTGATCGTCGCGGACGGCACCGATGCCGCGCACCAGCGTCTCGGCCGCGTGCTGTTCAACGATCCGGCCACCGGCGTGATGCGTCACGCGGATGCGGGCTATGAACTCGCGCAGCAGACCGCGCGCGAGGCGGGCCTCGATCTGCCGATGCTCGGCCGCTGACATGACCGTGGCCCATGGTGCGGGCGGCACGGCACGCGTTACGCTGATTCGCGGCGCCGACCTCGTGGCGGCGCCGTGGAAAAACGGCGGCGGCATGACGCGCGAGGTGGCCGCGTTTCCGTCGCGCAGCAGCGGACAGCGCGAGGCGCCGGGCGATTTCGTGTGGCGTGTGAGCGTCGCCGAGGTCGCGCAGGCCGGGCCGTTTTCGCGCTTCGAGGGCGTGGACCGCACGCTCGTGCTGTTGTCGGGCGCGGGCATGTTGCTCGACGAACTGGATGATGCAGAGGTCGTGAAGTCGCATGCATTGAAGCAGCCGCTCGACGTCGCGCGCTTCGACGGCGAGGCGCGTATCGAGGCGCGGCTTATCGATGGCGCGACGCGCGACTTCAACCTCATGGTGCGGCGCGACCTCGCGCTGGGCGTGCTCGACGTGTGGCGATGCGAGGCGAAGCGGGCTGTGTCGCGCATGATCGAGGGCGACGTGGTGCTGCTCTATTGCGCAAGCGGGTCGGTGGCGCTGGGGCTCGCAAGCGGGGTGGAAGCAGAAGCGGGAAGAGAAGCGACGCAACTGCAACTCGAAACAGGAGACACGCTGCGCATCGACATACCGAGGGCGCTGACCTGCACGCTCGAAGGCACGGGCGCCGTGCTCGCGATTAGCATCCGCTATACGCGGCGGTGATCGCGCACTGACTTCAACTCGCCTGCACGCACAGGGATGGCAGGACGGGCTCAGACGAGCCGACCCACGCGAACAGACACGAACGCACACGAACGCACACGAACACGCAACCAGCTGCACCGCGCAGCAAAGAGCATGCGATGAAGCAAACCGTTTGGCATCACCTCAAACTGTGCCCGCAGGGCGACCCTCGCCATACGCTCGCCGATGCCGCGATCGCCGTCGAAGACGGCCGCATCGCGTGGCTCGGCGCCGCGGCCGAGTTGCCCGCGTCCTACGCCGCCTGGCCGCGCGAAGATTTGCGCGGCGCGTGGGTGACGCCTGGCCTCGTCGATTGTCATACGCACCTCGTGTACGGCGGCCAGCGCGCCGATGAATTCGCGCAGCGGCTCGCGGGCGTCAGCTACGAAGAAATCGCGCGGCAGGGTGGCGGTATCGTCTCGACCGTGCGCGCGACACGTGCTGCAAGCGAAGCCTCGCTGTTTAGCCAGGCGGCCGCGCGGCTCGAACCGCTGCTCGCCGAAGGCGTGACGGCCATCGAAATCAAATCCGGCTACGGCCTCGATCTCGCGAGCGAGCGCAAGATGCTGCGTGTCGCGCGGCAACTCGGCGAGCGCTATCCGGTCACGGTCTATACGACGTTTCTCGGCGCGCATGCGCTGCCGCCCGAATTCGCGGGCCGCGCCGATGCGTATATCGACGAAGTCTGCAACACGATGCTGCCCGCGCTCGCAGACGAAGGGCTCGTCGACGCGGTCGACGTGTTCTGCGAGCGCATCGGTTTTTCGCTCGAACAGAGCGAGCGCGTGTTCAACGCGGCCGCGCGCTACGGGCTGCCCGTCAAGATGCACGCCGAGCAGTTGTCGAACGGCGGCGGCACCGTGCTTGCGGCGCGGCATCGCGCGCTGTCCGCGGATCACCTCGAATTTCTCGACGAAGCCGGCGTTGCCGCGATGAAGGAAGCGGGCACGGTGGCCGTGCTGTTGCCGGGCGCGTACTACTTCATCCGCGAGACGCAGTTGCCGCCGCTCGATCTGCTGCGGCGCTACGAGGTGCCGATTGCGATTTCGACCGACAGCAACCCCGGCACCTCGCCGGTCACTTCGTTGCTGCTGATGATGAACATGGCGTGCACGCTGTTTCGCATGACCGTGCCCGAGGTGCTGCAAGGCGTGACCGCGCATGCGGCGCGCGCGCTCGGCAGGAGCGACACGCACGGCGCGTTGCAGGCGGGACGCGCGGCCGATTTCGCGGTATGGCCGGTCGATTCGCTGGCCGAGCTGGCTTACTGGATCGGGCGTCCCTTGTGCGAGCGAGTCGTGCGCGCGGGCGAAACGGTTTATACGCGGCGTGAGTCGAGTGCGGCTTGAGCTAAAGGTCCGAGAGATGACGCAATCCAGGCAATCGCTGTTCGCCGCTCACGCGTACCTGCCCGATGGCTGGCACCGCAACGTGCTGCTCGAATGGGACGCGAACGGCACGCTGAGCGCGGTCACGCCCGATCATGCGGAGGCACCCGCCGGCGTGCCGCGGGCCCAAGGGCCCGTAATGCCCGGCATGCCGAATCTTCATTCGCACGCGTTCCAGCGCGCGATGGCGGGGCTGACCGAATATCGCGCGGCATCGGGCACCGGCGCCGCCGATAACTTCTGGTCCTGGCGCGACCTCATGTATCGCTTCGCGGCGCGCATCACGCCCGAAGGGCTCGCGAGCGTCGCGCAGTGGCTCTACATCGAAATGCTGAAGGCCGGCTATACCTCGGTGTGCGAGTTCCACTACGTGCATCACGCGCAGGACGGCGGCCGTTACGCGAATCAGGCCGAACTCGCGCAACGCGTGGTCGAGGCGGCGGCGGAGAGCGGCATCGGCATGACGATGCTGCCGGTGCTCTATCAGTACAGCGGTTTTGGCGCGCGCGCGCCGCGCGACGATCAGCGCCGCTTCATCAATACGCCCGAAAGTCTGCTCGATCTGCTCGGCACGCTGCGCACGGCGCGTCCTGAACACGCCGCGCTGCGTTACGGTGTTGCGCCGCATTCGCTGCGCGCGGTGTCGGAAGCGTCGTTGCGCGCGCTGCTCGGCGGCATCGACGCGACGGCGCCCGTGCATATCCATATCGCCGAACAGACCGCCGAGGTCGAGGCGTGCCTCGCAACCGAAGGTGCGCGTCCGGTGCAATGGCTGCTCGACCGCTTCGAGGTGGACGGCCGCTGGTGCCTTGTGCATGCGACCCACGTCGACGGCAACGAAACGCTCGCGCTCGCGAACAGCGGCGCGGTTGCGGGCCTGTGCCTGACCACCGAGGCCAATCTCGGCGACGGCATTTTTCCGGCGCGCGACTATCTCGACGCGCAAGGCCGTATCGGTGTCGGTTCGGATAGCCATATCGGCGTCGACTGGCGCGCGGAATTGCGGCTGCTCGAATACGGCCAGCGTCTCATGCACCGGCAGCGCAACGTGCTGGCGTCGGCGCAGGCCACGCACGTCGCGGACCGTTTGTTCGATGCCGCGCTCGACGGCGGCGCGCGGGCCACCGGCCGTGCGGTCGGCGCGTTGCGGGCCGGCCATCGCGCGGACTGGCTCGTGCTCGATGCCGATCATTCGAGCATCGCCGGGCATGCGCCGCACACGTGGCTGTCGGGCGTCGTGTTCTGCGAGCACGGTGAGACGCCGATTCGCGATGTCTACACGGGCGGCGTCAAGGTCGTCGACAACCGCAGGCATCGCGACGAAGAGGGCGCTTATGCGCGCTATCGCGTGGCGCTCGCGGACCTGCTCGCCTAGGCGGCGCCGCATTCGCCCAATGCGATCATGCGTCGGCGCTGCTTCGCAAACCTCGAAGATCAGACGTGTAACAGCATGTGTCCATGATTGCGCGCCGGCGTTTTCGCGTGGAATGTAGGGGGCGTCGTGCGCCGGCGTGAGGTCGCGCGGCGCTCGCCGGTCGCCGCGAGTGCGGCTCGCCATAAGAAAAGCCCCGTGAAAACGGGGCTTTCCGATGCGAGCCTTGTCTCATCGACGCGGCATCGCGGATCAGTGGCAGCGCGTTACCAAATGGTGGTGAACGCGCTCCTTGTGGCATTCGCGATGATGATGCGGGGCGGCTTGAGCAGGAGCGATCGCGCTCAGGGTGGCGACAGCCGCGGCAATGGCGAGAACGATTTTCTTCATTACAGAACCCTTAAGTCGATGTTGTGGAGCGACCGGTACAGCACGGCACGTGCCGTCTCGGCGCGTAAGCATGCCACATTTCTGTAGCCAAACGGCGGAACGCCGTGCGAATTCGTGTGTCGATGCAACACGCGGCATGTTGTCAACGCATTGTCATAGGTATCGGTGTGCATTCGCGCGTAACGTCGGCATGAAAGCGACGCCGGTGCACGCCTCGGCAAGCCCTGATTGCACGCAGCGCACCGCAGCGACTAAGCTTTCAGAACGATGACATGCGCGATGCGGTCATCGGTTCATCGGGCAACAAGATGGAAGACCCAGCGATGGAAGATTCCGACGAATTGCTGCTGCCGATCTGGCGCGCGAACCTGGTGCTGCTAACCCGCGAGGTTGGCGCCGCGAGCCGGCTCGCGCGCATGATGACGTTCTCCGCGAGCTATCTGAAGCTGATGCTGGCGGGCCAGCGCGAATTCAGCGAGGAATTCGTGCGCGGCGTCGAAGCGGTCACCGGTCTGCCGGGCGGCTGGATGAACGTGCCGCATACCGAACCCGAGATACCGTCGAACGCGCGCGAGGCGATCGACAACGAGCAGCCGCTTGCGCGTTTTCGCGGCACCGCGCATCCGGTGCGCAAGAAGACGGTGCTGCGGCCGCCCGAGCCGATTTTCGGGCAGCCGGGCGCGACCCGGCGCATCGAGGAAGACACGCTCGACGTGGAAGCGCATCGGCGGCAGGCGCATTTTCGCAAGGTGCGCGATCTGGCGACGCAGGACGTGCGGCGTTTCGAGCGGCATCTGCTGCACGCGCCGGTGGAGCTCGCCTCGATGCGCGCGAAGGTCGAGGACGTGATCGCCGCGACCGAACTCGACGATCGCATTCAGGCTGATCTCGCGGGACGGCTCGAACAGATCGAGAAGCATCGCCACATGCTGCTCAGGCACGTGGAAAAGCTCCAGGAACTGCTCGGCCAGCTTGGCG